>Ga0307997_10000106_pt1 | contig 34053 bp, 34 predicted proteins | sample Davwhametageno36_FD_203165 | JGI IMG/M metagenome (GOLD analysis project Ga0307997, IMG submission 203165) | Marine microbial communities from Davis Island wharf, Antarctic Ocean - #36 | ecosystem: Environmental > Aquatic > Marine > Unclassified | place: Antarctic Ocean: Davis Island wharf... | reverse complement strand
TGAGGTGAAGTCTGAAAACCCTCGCCCTGTCGCAACATTACTGGCATCAGATGGATTACAGCTGAATATTGCAACAACCGAGGTTGGTATGCAGGTTTATACTGGTTCAGCGCTGCCAATCTTGGAGTCTTCCCATTGTAAAACTGACCAAATCCAACCTAACGCTGGAATTGCTTTGGAAGCCCAGGGGTGGCCAGACGCGCCAAATCAGCCGGCATTTCCAAACATATTTGTCGAACGAAACGAGACCTATCGCCAGACCACAAAGTATACATTTACGCAAAATTGAACCGAAAAAACACACTAAGACCACATGCACGTCCTTTTGAGGCCAACGTTTGTTGCAGATTATATCAGGTAAGCCCACAGATTTGTGGTGGCACAAGTATATCAGAAAAGGAGACAATCAATGACGCGACACCAACAAAAACCAGCTCAGGTTCAACCACCTTCTTCGGCCCAACAATCATCACCACAGCCGATCATCACTGACTACGCCAGTCTGTAGCTGCCAAAGCCATTGTGACAGTCTCATTCGATTTTGGTAGTTCCAACACATGACGTCGCCAATTTCATCCATCCGCAACCTTGGGCCCGCTTATGAAGAAAGTTGTGCCAAAATCGGGATCAAGTCCGCTGAAGAACTGCGTGAACTTGGAGCTGATGAAACTTATCGCCGTTTACTTCAGGCAGGCACTAAACCTCACTTTATCGGCTATTACGTGCTGGTTATGGCCCTACAAGGTCGGCCATGGAACGATTGCAAAGACGATGAAAAGTAAAAATTACGGATTATTTTTGATCAGCTCAAAGCAGACGCCTTTGATAAGGGGCACAATGCCTTTGAGCAAATGATGAACCAAATTGGTGTACGGGCCAAAGGGTCATAAAGAAAAAGGGCCAGCAAAATGCCAGCCCTTAAAAATCAATTCCGATTAAAGTGGTGGCTTAGCCTACCAACTCCAAACCAGAGAAGAAGAATGCGATTTCTTCAGCAGCGGTTTCAGGTGCGTCTGAACCGTGTACTGAGTTTTCGCCAACGCTTAGTGCGAACTCAGCGCGGATTGTGCCGGCAGCTGCGTCTGCTGGGTTTGTTGCGCCCATAACTTCGCGGTTTTTCGCGATTGCGCCTTCGCCTTCAAGAACCTGAACAACAACTGGTTCAGAAATCATGAAATCGCAAAGTTCGCCAAAAAACGGGCGCTCAGAGTGAACACCGTAAAATGCTTGGGCTTGTGCCAAAGTCATTTGAATACGCTTGGAAGCGACAACGCGCAGACCAGCTTCTTCAAATTTGGCAACGATTTTGCCTGTAAGGTTGCGTTTTGTTGCATCTGGTTTGATAATTGAAAAAGTACGCTCTAGCGCCATGGGTTTGCTCCTAAACATGGGCGGGCATGTGCCAACCCTATCAATATTGGGGGGCGCGTAACATGGCTGCGCGGCCAAGAAAAGGCTCTTGTGCGCCAGATGGATGCAAATAGCACATATAGAGGCCTCAGACCCGATTGACGCCATGGCGATGTTCAGTCACACCGCGCCCATGTTGACTATATCAGATATATCGTATTCCGTCGAAGGCCGCCCGCTGCTTGCTGGTGCCAATGCTGTAATTCCAGATGGCCACAAAGTGGGCCTGATCGGTGCCAATGGTGCGGGTAAAACCACATTGTTCAAGCTGATCCGCGGTGAATTGGGGTTGGACGGTGGCTCAATCTCATTGCCGACGAAGGCAAAAATTGGTGGCGTCGCACAAGAAGTGCCCGCCAATGAGGTTTCGCTAATCGATACCGTTTTAGCTGCCGATACTGAACGCGCTTCGTTGATGGCTGAGGAAACTGAAGATCCGTCACGGATCGCCGAAATCCAAACTCGTTTGGTGGATATCAATGCATGGTCTGCGGAAGCGCGCGCCTCGACCATCCTTAAAGGCCTTGGCTTTGACGACGCAGAACAACGCCAGCCCTGCTCCGCATTTTCAGGTGGCTGGCGCATGCGTGTGGCATTGGCCGCAGTTCTATTTGCGCAGCCAGACCTGTTACTACTGGATGAGCCAACCAACTACCTTGACCTTGAAGGTGCCCTTTGGCTTGAGGCATACCTTGCCAAGTACCCCAACACTGTCATCATTATTAGCCACGACCGTGGCCTGCTAAACCGCGCAGTCGAGGGAATATTGCACCTCGAAGAACGTGTTCTGACGTTTTATTCTGGCCCCTATGATCAATTCGCGCGCCAACGCGCTGAACGCCGCGCTGTGCAAGCTGCGATGGCTAAAAAACAGCAGGCCCGCAAAGATCACATGCAGTCTTTCGTGGATCGCTTTAAAGCGAAAGCTTCAAAGGCGAAACAGGCGCAATCCCGTCTGAAAATGATCGAAAAAATGGACATGATTGCAGCCCCTGAAGAAGCAGCAAAGCGCGTATTCACCTTCCCCGAGCCTGAAGAGATGGCACCACCGATCATTGCGATCGAAGGCGGCACCACGGGCTACGGTGATACTGTAGTTCTAAACAAAATGAACCTTCGCATTGACCAAGACGACCGCATCGCCTTGCTAGGCAAAAACGGTCAGGGCAAATCAACGCTTTCCAAGCTGTTGTCAGACCGCCTGCCCCTTATGGCCGGTAAAATGATCCGATCAAATAAACTGCGTATTGGCTATTTTGCGCAGCACCAAGTGGATGAGTTGATCATTGACGAAACACCGTTGCAGCACCTGCAAACCGCCCGTCCGGGTGTATTGCAGACCAAGTTGCGCGCGAATTTGGCCGGCTTTGGTCTTGGCCCTGATCAAGCTGAAACAGCCGTCGGACGTCTTTCAGGCGGCCAAAAGGCGCGTTTGTCGCTTCTGCTCGCGACCTTGGACGCGCCGCATATGCTGATCCTCGATGAGCCGACCAACCACCTTGATATCGAAAGCCGCGAAGCACTCGTTGAAGCGTTGACCGCCTATAGCGGTGCGGTCATCCTTGTTAGCCACGACATGCACCTTCTTTCAATGGTAGCTGATCGCCTTTGGCTAGTATCTGACGGTACTGTAAAACCATATGACGACGACTTGGAAAGCTATCGCAAGCTATTGCTTACCAATGATAAGGCCTCAAAACCCAAAAGTGTTGCGCCTGTCGTAAAACCGAAGAAACCAAATCGCGATGCCATTTTGGCTCTGCGCGGTGAAGTTCGTAAATCCGAAGCACGTGTGACCAAGCTAAATGAGATGCGTGACAAGCTTGCAAAGAAACTGGCTGACCCAGCTCTTTATGAAGATGACAAGCTTGGCGAAATGGAAGTATGGCAAAAAAAATACGCCGAAGTCATGGGAGCACTAGATCGCGCCGAAGCGCTTTGGATGCAGGACCTTGAAAAGCTTGATACTGCTGAAAACTCGTGACCTTATGATTCATCTTACCAATTAAACTCTGGGGTCTGGGGCAAAGCCCCAGTGCACATATCATGATCGATACAACATTTTTAATCACGGCCTTTGTCACAATGTTCGTCGTGATTGACCCAATTGGCATGACCCCGCTATTCGTTGCCTTAACCCAAGGCCATAACGCAGCGTCGCGTCGGCGTATCGCCATAAGGTCTTGTGGCATTGCGATGCTTTTACTGCTTCTATTCACTTTGATGGGTGAAGCTGTCCTTGATTTTATAGGGATATCAATGCCAGCCTTTCGCGTAGCTGGCGGTATTCTCTTGTTTATCACTGCGCTTGATATGTTGTTTGAGAGACGCACCAAACGCCGTGAGGATCAAGCTGAGGAAGAAGACCCTAACGACGACCCATCCGTCTTCCCACTTGCAATTCCATTGATTGCAGGTCCGGGATCTATCGCATCCGTTATCCTACTTACTGGTCAACGGCCTGGTCTTGAAGGGCTTGCCATGGTTCTTGGGGTAACCGCAGCAGTGCTACTCGTCGTAATGATATTTTTCTTTGCAAGTGGATTGCTGGAGCGTGCAATGGGCAAAACAGGGATTACAGTAATTACCCGTCTCTTGGGGATGCTTCTAGCAGCCCTTGCTGTCCAATTTGTCCTCGATGGATTACGCGACTTCGGGATTGTCGCATCCTCGGTCTAACCAATGTCCAGTGATATTATTGCTCAAGTTCTGTACCTTACTATCTTTGGCGTATTGATCGCTGCGGGGCTATGGACACGTAGTCGAAACAATTTGAACCAAACTGCACAGCATGTTGCAATTTGGGTCCTCATTTTTATCGCAGCGATCGCAGCCTTTGGTTTATGGGGCGATCTGGAACGCCATCTCGGTGTCCAATCAGACAATGGAAACAAACGCATCGAAATTCCGATAAGTCTCAATGGCCATTACAACTTGCGCCTTCGCATCAATGATGTGTCCGTCGATTTCGTTGTTGATACTGGTGCAACTGACATCGTTCTAAGCCAAGCAGATGCAAGCCGTATTGGTCTTGATCTTGGCCAACTAGCGTTCACTGGACGTGCTTCAACCGCTAATGGAATTGTGGAAACAGCGCGTGTCACGTTGGATAAGATCGAAATAGCGAATGTCATCGATCGAAACGTAAGCGCCATTGTGAACAAAGGCGAATTATTTGGGTCACTTTTGGGCATGGGATACTTGCAACGCTGGGGTCGTATCGAAATCGAAAATGGTGTTCTTTCCTTAACACGTTAAATCTCAGCCTTCTTTTCCCAGTTCCCATCCGCTTGCGACCAATATTGCGCCAAAGCGCCTGCGTCCTTTAGCGTTTTCCACTGTTGGCGCGCTCGATCTAGCGCTTCTGGATCATTCCCGTCGAAAAGCACACAAACCCGATCTAACTCAGCAATTTCATCAGCAGTGATATCTGCACCATCGACGCACATAACACACTGCGGGTTATTCGCAGCCTCAGGCATCGTAGTCAGCAAGATTGGTTGATCCATGTCATACGTACCGCCAGCAAGACCATGAGGCAGAAAGTCTGCCTCTTGCCCTGCCCATAATTTTTCATCAAGCCAATACAACCGTCCCAAATCAGTTCCGCGAACTGCGACTCGCCAACCTGCTCCCAAAGCTTTACCCAAAAGCATCGAAAGGGTCACATCAACGGGATGGCGTGTCAGGTGGTAGAAGAATGCAGCGCCCATCAGTAGGATTCAAACATATCCGCAACCAGACGGTTCAAGGCCATAACGCCCCATCCAGTTGCCCCAGTCGGTGCCAACGCAGTTTCTGATTTCACAGATGCAACACCCGCAATGTCCAAATGGATCCACGGGCAGTCGGTTTTCACAAAACGCTGCAAGAATTGGGCAGCCGTAACGGAACCTGCCGCGCGACCACCAATATTTTTCATGTCAGCAATCCGTGATTTCAACAAGTCATCATAAGCTTGGCACAACGGCATGCGCCATGCTCCCTCGCTCTCCGCGGAGGCGGCGCGTAAGAACGCATTACACAAAGGATCATTGTTAGAGAAAACACCTGCATTTTCATGGCCAAGACCAACAATGATCGCACCCGTCAATGTTGCAAGATCAATCATTGCTGCAGGTTTGAACCGCTCTTGCGCATACCACATGACGTCACACAGCACCAAACGGCCCTCAGCGTCAGTATTGATTACTTCTACGGTGTCACCCTTCATAGAAGTGACGACATCACCAGGACGAACAGCATTTCCAGATGGCATATTTTCTACCAACCCAACCAATCCGACAACATTCGCTTTGGCACCACGTAATGCCAAAGTGCGCATTGTGCCTGCAACAACACCTGCACCGCCCATGTCCATAGTCATATCTTCCATACCGCCAGCAGGTTTGATGCTGATACCACCCGTATCAAAAACAACGCCTTTCCCGACAAGTGCCAAAGGTGCTTCGCCTTCAACCCCACCATTCCATTCCATCACAACCACTTTGGAAGGACTATCGGAACCTTGACCAACGCATAGCAGTGTTCCCATGCCAAGGGTGGTAAGTTCATCTTCATCCAACACTTGTACTTTTAGACCGAGGTTCTTCATTTTAACCAAACGGTTGGCAAATTCAGTAGTCGTCAAAACATTCGCAGGCTCATTGACCAAATCACGTGTCATGAACGCACCCTCAGCAACCGCCATCAAAGGCGCAGCAGTCGCAATGACCTCTTCGGTCTTACCACACATTAAGGTGACAGCGCCCTTAGGTGTTTCGCCAGCTGTTTTATGTTCAACGAAGTTATAATCACGCATAGCCAAGCCAAACGCGATTTGTGCGCTGTATTTTGCATTCCCAGTCGCCATCAATAGGTCAGCATCTCCACGTATTTTGGCAAGTGACGCACCAGCTGCACGGGCTTGTTCTATTGTTGCACGGCGCGACAGGCAAACGATGTCAACTGCATCCGCGGCCATTCCAACTGGCAGGTTCAAGGTAAACACCTGCCCCTGTTTCATCTTTTGGAAACGTCCGCTTTTTATCAAACGCGCAACCGCCCCTTTTGTCAGCCGATTCACGCGACGCGCCGACACATCCATGCGCCCTTCATCATCCAAAAAGACAGCAATACGTCCTAAGTGGCCTGCTATTAGATCGATTTCGACAGAGCGATACGTGAATTGGGTTGGCTTGCGCATGATTTAGTCCTGATTTCGTAGTGTTTCTAAAATTTTGAGCGGCTTGCCGCCTTGATTGCAATAGAAGTAGCGTGGATCATTAGAAAAAACCAGATAACAGTTTTACACAACGCTTACTTGGTTTAGTGTTATGTATACATTGCACACACATGACTTGGGGGAATGAGTGGCGAAATTCGACAGATATATGCTGTCGCAACTTCTGGTACTGTTTGGGTTTTTTTCATTGGTATTGGTCGCTGTTTTTTGGATCAACCGTGCGGTTGTTTTGTTCGACCGCTTGATCGGTGACGGACAAACTGCGCTTGTATTCCTGGAATTTTCAGCTCTCGGCATGCCCAAACTCATCTCAACGGTTCTTCCTTTATCAACGTTTGCCGCAGCAGTCTATGTTACCAACCGCATGAAAAACGAAAGCCAATTGACGGTTGTTCAAGCAGCTGGTTCTAGCCCTTTCCGGCTTGCCCGACCAATTTTTGTATTTGGGATAATATCTGCATTGATGATGTCAATTTTGGCGAACGTATTAGTCCCAGCAGCTCAAGCACAATTAAGCGTGCGCGAGACAGAGATTACCCAAAACGTAACAGCGCGCCTATTAACCGAGGGTGTTTTTTTACACCCAACCTTTGGCGTGACATTCTACACGGGTGTTATCGCACCAGATGGTGTCTTGCGCGATGTATTTTTGGCTGACCATCGTACGCCGGAAGAACGTGTCTTGTATACTGCCAGTGAAGCTTACTTGGTGCGCAATGGTGCCGGAACAAACTTGATAATGGTAGACGGGCTTGCCCAACGTCTAACGACAAAAAGACAGCGGCTTTCGACAGCAAAATTTAAGGACTTTTCATATAACATTTCCTCGCTTGTCAACATAGATAGTTCAGCAACGACTTCGATCAAAAACATGAGTTCGATTGAACTTTTGGGCAATTGGAACTCGATTACTGAACAAACCGGATCAGGTTCGGGGTCGATAGCTGAAGAATTACACTCGCGTTTTGCACAATCTTTGTTTTGTGTTGTTGGTGCTGTGATCGGTTTTGCAACGCTTTTACTTGGCACTTTTTCGCGTTTTGGCATATGGCGTGAAATTGTGATCGCCTTTGCAATTCTCATTTTCATAAATGGGTTGAGGAGTACATTTGTTGACGCCGTTTTGACCAATTCAGCCATGTGGCCAGTTTTATATATACCACTCGCAATCGGGTCTTGCGTGTGTGTTGCCATGCTGGGCTATGCCTCTAACCCATCCTGGTGGCGGACAGGAGCGCGCTTATGATTTTGCATTTTTATTTTGCGCGCCGTTTTTCGGTAGCATTCTTATGTTTGACTGCTGTGTTTTACGTTTTTGTGATACTTGTTGACCTTATTGAGCAGACTCGGAAATTCTCGCGTTTTGATATTTCTTTGAGTGACAGGTTGGGCCTTACATTCCTGAACGCGCCAGAAACGATCAATCAGATTTTACCTTTGATCATGATCCTTGCAACCGTCGTTCTGTTTATTGGGCTGGCACGTACTTCAGAACTGGTTGTCACACGTGCAGCTGGCCGGTCCGCTATACGTTCATTAGTTTCACCTATTGCCGTTTCGTTGATAATTGGCAGTCTCTCAGTCGCAGTCCTAAACCCAATCGTCGCGGCAACTTCAAAACGTTATGCTGTGCTGTCAGAAAACTACCGAAGCAGTGGCGTATCAGCACTCTCCATCAGCGGCCAAGGATTGTGGCTACGGCAAGGTAATACAAATGGCCAGACAGTAATACGAGCCTCTCGTTCCAATGCAGATGCTTCAGTTTTATATGATGTTACATTTATAGTTTACGCTCCAAATGTTGGTCCAATCCGGCGAATTGAAGCTGGGAGCGCCGCGTTGGGCGAAGGAGATTGGTCTTTGCGTGATGCTAAAGTCTGGCCATTGGTCGTAGGACTAAATCCCGAAGCAAATGCATCTGTGCATGACATTCTGAAAATACCTTCAACACTCACCTTAGATAGTATCCGCGAAAGCTTGGGTGAGCCGTCTAGTGTGTCCATTTGGAATTTGCGCAACTACATAACTCAGCTTGAACAAGCTGGCTTTTCATCGCGCCGCCACAAAGTTTGGTTTCAGGCCGAAATGGCTCGACCATTTTTCTTAATGGCAATGGTTCTTGTCGCTGCCTCTTTCACTATGCGTCATACCCGTTTTGGAGGCACGGGCACCGCGGTTCTGACTGCGATCCTCTTAGGCTTTACGCTATATTTCGTTCGCAGTTTCGCCCAAATATTGGGGGAAAACGGACAAATTCCAATTCTTCTGGCGGCTTGGGCGCCTCCAGCGGCTGCTACTTTTTTTGCTCTAGGCATGCTTCTGCATGCAGAGGACGGTTAATGCTAAGACACCTCATCATTTGCGCTATTTTGTATTTTACACCTACTCTCGTTGTTGCCCAATCGAATATGGTGCAGCCTGCAATCCTTGTGGCTGACAACGTAAGCATTGATCAAAATCGAATTTTACAAGCCCAAGGTAACGTCGAAGCGTTCCAGGGTGATATACGACTTAAGGCATCATCCGTTTCATACGATCAAAAGTCGGGGGCGCTACAAATTATTGGTCCAATAACTATTCAAGACGGTGCCAATATTACGATCCTAGCGGATCAGGCTGAACTTAGTGCAAATTTACAAAACGGTTTGCTGATTGGGGCACGTATGGTTCTAAACCAACGGCTTCTATTAGCATCAGTTGAAATGAACCGTGTAGATGGACGATATACGCAACTCTACAAAACAGCGGTAACATCGTGTAAGGTTTGCACTGACGGACGTCCGCCACTATGGCAAATTCGAGCAAAACGTGTTGTTCATGATCAAGCAGAACAACAACTCTATTTCGATGACGCACAATTCCGCGTTAACAATATACCCGTATTTTATTTACCTCGCTTGAGGTTGCCCGATCCGACACTGAAACGTGCATCAGGGTTTCTGATCCCTTCTTTTCAAACAACCTCGCAATTGGGAACCGGCATAAGAGTTCCATATTTTATCAAAGTGGGGAACCATCGTGATATCACCCTCACCCCCTACTTGTCCTCAAAAACGCAGACACTTGAGTTTAGATACCGGCAAGCTTTTGAAAAGGGGAACATCTTATTCAACGGCGCAGCAACCAATGATGATCTGCGCCCCAACAAAACCCGCGGCTACATTTTTGGTGAGGGACAATTCGAGTTGTCCGGCCAATACATCTTGAATTTTGACATCGAAACAACAACTGGCAACCCATATCTAAAAGAATATCTTTATTCTGAAAAAGATCGACTTGATAGTGAGATCGCAGTCAGCCGAACACGTCGTGATAAGTATGTCCGCGTCGGTTTTATTAATTTTAGAACTCTGCGAGACGGCGAGGATAATACAACCCTCCCAACCAACGTTTTTGACGTTGATTTCGAACGTCGTGTAATCCCAAAGTTCATTGGCGGTGAGATATCAGTAGATGCTAATGTACATGCTCTTTTTCGTTCGTCCAAAGCAGATGAAGATGGACGTGATGTTTTACGTTTTAATTTAGGCATCGATTGGGAAAAACAACGGACTTTAAACAATGGACTGATTGCAAAATCTAATGTTGGGTTTACTGTGGACTCATTTAACGTTGGCCAAGACAGTAATTATAAGCGCAGCGAAACGGGAATTAATCCTTACGGTTCACTAAGTCTGAGGTACCCTTTAGTCCGCAAAAGTGGAAATATTACTCAAACTCTTGAACCGCTTTTACAATTCAATAGTGTTGGAGGGAACCATCTCGATATTCCTGTTGAAGAAAGTACCCACGTTGAGTTCGACGAAGGCAACCTTTTTGCGTTGTCCAAATTTCCACGGCCTGACCGACGTGAGCGCGGTCAGTCAATTGCGATCGGTTCTAGCTGGGGCCGTTATGATCCAAACGCCTGGAGCACAACATTTACAATTGGCCAAGTTTTACGCAATCAAAGCGACAATATGTTCACCCGAACATCAGGACTAGCCGGATTGGCCTCAGATTTCGTGATTGCAGGGCAATTTCGAACTCAATCTGGCTTACAACTGGTAGGCCGTGGTCTAATCAATAAAAGCTTAGATATTGCCAAATCTGAGGTTAGAGGCAGTTGGCATGCGCAAAGGACATCAATAAGTTCAAGCTACCTTTGGATAAACGACGACGTGATTGATACTATCCCTATAGATGAAATTTCAAATCTAACATTTGATGGAGTGTATCAGATCAACGATCATTGGTCCACAAGCAGCAATTGGCGTTACAATTTGATTGAAGACCGCGCATCTAATGCTGGTCTTGGATTAACCTATCAAAATGAGTGTGTTTTAATTGATCTGTCAGTTAACAGAAGCAATACATCATCAACAAGTGTTGAGCCCTCAACCAATCTAGGGTTTAATATATCACTGCAGGGCTTCTCAGCCTCAAACGGAACACAAAGATTTAAGCGATCATGCGGAAAGCAAATAAAATGACCGGTAAGGCAATGCTAAAAAGATTTGTGATAACGACAGCGACTTGCGCGGCATTGGCTATGCCTACGGCAGCACAGAACTTATTTTCTACGGTTGTTACCGTCGATGATGCTGTGATCACCGAATACGAAATCGGTCAGCGCGCGCGTTTCTTGCAGGTGTTGGGCGCACCAAGCGCCAGCCGTGACGGTGCGATTGAAACTCTGATTGAAGATCGTTTGAAGCGCCAATCCGCCAATTCTGTTGGATTGAGTATAGATGCCGCTGGTATAGCTGGTGCGATGTCAGATTTTGCTGGACGTGTAAATTTATCAACTGAGGAGTTCGTTAAAGAATTGGCTCGCGCCGGTGTGTCGGAAGGAACGTTCCGAGACTTCGTATCCATCAATATCCTTTGGCGCGACCTAATTCGTAGCAAGTATGGTAATCGCGTACAAATCACCGAGGCAGATATCGACCGTGCTTTAGGAACCTCTGGCGGTGCCAGCAGTATACGTGTTCTTTTATCCGAAATAATTATTCCCGCACCGGAATCAAGCGTGGCTCAAGCTCGAGCTCAAGCCGAGCAAGCATCCAAAGCAACTTCTGTTGCAGAGTTTTCGTCTTTTGCCAGCCGCTTCTCTGCAACGGCAACGCGTGTTCGTGGTGGACGACTAGATTGGGTACCACTCACAGAATTGCCACCACAGTTACGCGGTATCATCTTATCATTGGCACCGGGTGAGGTCACCTCACCTATCCCATTTCAAGGCTCCATTGCCCTATTTCAACTTCGTGACATCCAAGAAACAGATGCGCCAGCTGTCGAATATTCTGCAATCGAATACGCTGCTTATTACATGGCGGGCGGGCGATCAGTTAAAACTTTAGCTGCTGCAGAAAACCTTAAAACGCAAATTGACGTTTGTGATGACCTGTATGGTGTTGCCAAAGGCAAGCCACCCGAGGCGCTTGATCGTGTGACACTTGCACCAAAAGATATACCTCAAGACATCGCGGTAGAATTGGCCAAGTTAGACCCAGGCGAAGTTTCAACAAACCTCACTCGCGCGAATGGAACATCTTTGGTGTTTTTGATGATGTGCGGACGGACTAATGTACTAAATGAAGACATCGGTCGTGATGCTATTTCAACGAATCTACGCCAACAACGTCTTAGCGGTTATGCTGATAGCTTGATTGGTGAACTGCGTGCAAATGCACGCATCGTTCGAAAATGATCAAACCCATCGTGGTGAGTTGCGGCGAACCAGCAGGTGTTGGTCCTGAGGTGGCTGCTAAAGCATATGCCTCACTCTCTGGTGAAATCCCGTTGGCCTATGTCGGTGATCCTCGCCATTTACCCATCGGGACGCCTTTGTCCATGATCGATGACATTAGCGAAGTTAGACAGGCGATGAAACATGGCCTGCCTATTCTACACCATAACTTCTCCGGCAACAGCGTGTCAGGGCGTCCAGATCCTTTAAACGCACAAGGTGTAATTGATGTTATAGCACGGTGTGTTGATTTGGTGACCTCTGGTGCCGCTTCTGGCTTATGCACTGCACCCATCCATAAAAAAGCGCTGAAAGATGGAGCACAATTTGCCTACCCAGGCCACACCGAATACTTACAAGCATTGGCAAAATCAGGACAGGCAGTGATGATGCTGGCTAGCGATGAATTACGCGTTGTTCCAACGACAATTCATATCGCGTTAAAAGACGTGCCTCACCAGTTAACTCCAAAGCTTTTGCGCGAAACAATTACCATTACAGATGCCGATTTAAAAACACGATTCGGGATTGATGCGCCACGCATTGCAGTTGCAGGTTTGAACCCGCACGCGGGTGAAGATGGTGCGATGGGTGCAGAGGAACTTGATTGGATTACTGATCTGTTGAAAGATATGCGTAGCGAAAACTTCAATCTTGCAGGCCCCCTACCTGCAGACACAATGTTTCATGCGGCTGCACGCGCACGTTATGACGTTGCTGTATGCATGTATCATGACCAAGCGTTGATCCCAATCAAGACACTCGATTTTGATCGCGGCGTTAATGTAACACTTGGATTGCCATTTATTCGCACTTCACCTGACCACGGTACCGCATTCGATATTGCCGGAATGGGAATTGCTAATCCCACTAGTATGATCGAAGCACTTAAATTGGCCTACCACTTGGCCCAAAAGCAGGCAGCATTATGAACGCGATAGATGGCCTTCCACCATTGCGTGACGTGATTGAAACTCACGGATTAAATGCGCGTAAATCCCTAGGACAAAATTTCCTTCTGGATTTGAACCTGACCTCAAAAATTGCCCGTCAGGCTGGCGATGTAACAGAATGCGATGTGCTCGAAATTGGGCCTGGACCTGGTGGTTTGACGCGGGGATTGCTGTCACAAGGTGCGCGTCGCGTCTTAGCTATTGAAAAGGATGCGCGTTGTTTGCCGGCGTTGGCTGAAATTTCCAATGCTTATCCAGATCGTTTGCAAGTAATCGAGGGCGATGCGCTTGAAATTGATCCGCTAGAATATCTCACACCACCGATCCGTGTGGCAGCCAACCTACCCTACAATGTCGGTACCGAGTTACTGGTACGATGGTTAACACCCAAAGAATGGCCTCCATACTGGCAAAGCCTAACATTGATGTTCCAGCTTGAAGTTGCGCACCGCATCACTGCCGCCCCCGGGTCTAAGGCCTATGGACGCCTTGCAATTCTAGCGCAGTGGCGTGCCGACGCTCAAATAGTTATACAGCTACCGCCAAGTGCGTTTACTCCACCCCCTAAGGTCTCAAGCGCGGTCGTGCACCTGACAGCACTGCCCGAGCCCCGCTTTCCCGCTGATGCAACGGTATTGTCACGTGTTGTGGCTGCGGCCTTTGGCCAAAGACGGAAAATGCTGCGCGCATCGCTTAAGGGCGTTGCACCTGATATCGAAGACCGTTTGATCGCTGCAGGTATCAAACCTACTGAACGTGCGGAACAAGTGCCACTTGAAGGTTTCTGCGCTTTAGCTCGAGCCGTTGCACAAAAGTAAACGCTGTCCCAATCAGAACAGCGTTCTCGTTACTTTTGCGTTTTTAGAAACAGATCACTCTGCGGCGTCAGGTATCTCTGATGTAGGCACTGTCACCTCTGCGGCTAGTGCCGGATCAGCTGTTTGTTCAACTGGTTTTGGAAGCGGCTTGCGACGTTGGCGCGGTTTTGGCTTTGGTTGAGTTTCTGGCGTCTCAACCAAACCACTTTCAGCACTCGTTTCAATCACATCTGGTTGTGGTACCGATGCAGGATCCACAGGCTCCTCTGTCTGTTCGACAGGCTTTGGCTGCAACGCTTCTTGGCGGGCAACACGCTCTTCGCGCTCACGATCACGTTCAATTTGACGCTCGCGATTCTGACGTTCTTGCTCCTCGCGGCGCACTTCCATCTCACGGGTAGCTTCACTTAACATACGCATATAATGCTCAGCATGCTGCTGGAAAGTTTCCGTTGCAACGCGGTCATTCGACAGCTGCGCGTCGCGAGCAAGTTGATTGTACTTGTCTATGATCTGTTGCGGCGTACCGCGCACCTTGCCCTCTGGACCAGAGCTATCAAACACACGATTCATGACATTGCCGCCACTTGCGTTGTTGCTATTGGGACGGTTGCGGTTGTTCTTAGAACGCGAACGAGATCTTTGCGGTTTCATGTATTAAAATCAGCCTTCGTGATTGACATATAGTCTGAAATTCGGCAGCGCTTTTTGCTTCAAATATAACCGAACCAGCAAGTGATGGGCTTAATGTCGTCTGGGACGTCCTTTAAAGGAATCTAACTATACGACACGTTTGAATAACCATGCTGTTACGTTCGGAGCAAGTAAAAAATAGCGAAGTTCAAAAAATACCCTAAATATGCCATGATTTATCTAGTTAGTACGGTTTATCAGCACAAATAACACGATCTCGTCCATCAATATCCTGCAATAGACGTGGATTCGTCCAACCAGCACTTACAAATAGTTCAACAACTTCGGAACCTTGTTGCCAGCCAATTTCTGCCAACAACCGACCTTGTGGTTCAAGAAAGCGTTGTCCAATTTCAGCTAGGACACGGTACCCTGTCAGACCATCGGCTTCATCTGTCAGCGCCATACGTGGTTCGTGAAGGCGCAACTCAGGACTGACCAGCGCCATTTCTTCTTCGGCCAGATATGGTGGATTAGAAACGATCAAATCATATTGACCGCGAACTTTGCCAAACCAATCCGATTGAAAAATATCTGCACGTTTTTCAACACCTTTAAAAACAGCATTGGCAGCTGCCTGCAGACACGCCGCTTCGCTCAAATCTGTTCCCACACCAACCGCACTTTCGCGCTCGGCCAACAGCGTAACAAGAATACAGCCAGAACCAGTCCCTATATCCAAGACGGTAGCAAAAGGTTCAGCCAGAGCTGCCTCAATCAATGTTTCGGTATCAGGGCGCGGGTCCAACACATCACGGCTGACCTTGAAGCGGCGACCATAAAATTCACGCTCACCAATCAAGTGGGAAACAGGCACACGTGCCTCACGTAGTCTGATCATATTTTCATAGCGTTCAGATATTTCTGATGAAATATCTTCAGGTGCAATTAGCGTGACCCGTGACGTATCAATTTTTGCGGCATGCGCTAGGAGGATGCGGGCATCACGTGCAGGATCATCTACACCAGCCTCACGCAAACGACCTGTTGCCGCAGCCATTGCTTGGGCCGCAGTGGTCATTCACCCATCTCAGCCATCAGACGGGCCTGACCATCAGCCGTCAATGCATCTGCAATCTCATCCAAATCACCGCCCATAATTGCATCCAGTTTATAAAGCGTAAGGTTGATCCGGTGATCCGTCATGCGCCCTTGTGGAAAGTTGTAGGTACGAATGCGTTCAGAGCGGTCACCACTACCGACCTGTGAAGCACGATCCGCACTACGTTCGCCATCCACACGGCTACGTTCTTGATCATAAAGGCGTGCACGCAACACCTGCATCGCAATCTCACGATTGCGGTGTTGCGATTTTTCAGAGCTGGTGACGACAAGACCCGTTGGTAAGTGGGTGATGCGCACAGCACTGTCAGTTGTGTTTACGTGCTGGCCACCTGCCCCTGATGAGCGATAGGTGTCTATGCGAATATCATTAGGCTCAATCTTGATGTCCACGTCTTCTGCTTCTGGCAGTACCGCGACAGTCGCTGCTGAGGTGTGGATACGACCACCACTTTCAGTCGTGGGAACACGTTGAACGCGGTGAACACCACTTTCATATTTCAGACGGGCAAAAACGTTTTCACCTTTAATATGTGCGACCACCTCTTTGACACCACCCAATTCGGTGGTCTGTTCTTCTATGATCTCAACTTTCCAACCATTCGCTTCGGCATACCTCTGGTACATACGAAACAAATCACCTGCAAAAAGCGCAGCTTCGTCCCCGCCGGTACCAGGCCGGATTTCAAGCATAGCAGGTTTAGCATCAGCCGCATCTTTGGGTAACAATGCAAGCTGCAAAGCGGCCTCAGCATCTGGCAGAGCAGTCTTAAGACGTGGTAACTCTTCGCGCGCTAGTTCGGCCATATCGGGATCAGCCAACATTTCCTCCGCCTCGCTCATATCATTTAGGATTTGGCGATAGGCCATAATTTGTTCAACAACCGGCTTAAGGTCAGAATATTCTTTAGCCAAAGCTGCAATGTCGCCCCCACCAGTCCCATCGGACATGGAAGCCTCAAGAAATTGAAACCGCTGATTAATCTGTTCTAGGCGATGTGCTGGGATCATACTTTGTTCCTGCGCGATTGTTGTGATTTGGTCAATAGCCTAGACTGTAATACAATCGAAGCATGAAGCGTTTAACTTGCATATTGCTACTGTTGAGCCAACCCGTTCTTGCGGTTTTACAACGCCCCAAGGGCGCTAGATTGATTGTTTTTGTACCGACAAATCCGGCAGTAGGATTGAATTGGGACAAACCATCTGTTTGCAAGTAGATGGTAGGATGTTCATGGCACAGTGTCAGATGTCCCTTAATGTGCCAATGTGGCGTGAGATGCAGCAGGAGTGTTTCACCAGCTCACTCGAGCGCCCCTTTCAGTTGCTCCAGTCGCGCAGCATTGACCCCGAGATCGCTTTTTCCAAATCGTAGACGGGCAAATAATTTGATATTTTCACCAGATTGTTCAATCGTTGTGTAGTCAGGATAACCCATCAGTTTTGTTCGTGTGATATAAGTTATACGACCTTGTTCGATTGATCCCGCAAACACCTTTGTTCTTGGCCTATTTAACATATTTTTGTTCAAAATTGTCAGCGTTTCTGGGCCACTGGTTATAATACGGACAGCACCATCTGCCAAATTACTCTCAGTTTCAGCTGCAATCGCAACATGCCACCGGTTTGGGTCAGACGGTGCAACACGTACATAAGCCGGGAAAGCTAACACTAGGCCAATCAGTATATAAAAGAACATTCGCATTCCCACTCAGTGTTGGATTCTGTCCTCTTCGTCAAACCGTTATAGCGATCTACTTCCTATCTATATGTCACACCTGGCAAGACACACAGCATTTCATAAAGCAGGTTAGCCCCTGTCAAAGCGGTATTTCCGGTCGTGTCATACGGCGGCGAAACTTCTACCAGATCGCATCCAACAATGTTTAACCCCTTTAAACTGCGGATCAGTTCCAGTGCTTGCGGCGTTGTAAGGCCGCCAATCTCAGGGGTTCCAGTTCCTGGTGCATATGCTGGATCCAGGCTATCGATATCGTAAGAAATATACGTAGGGATATTACCAATATCTCGGCGTATTTCTGCGCCAAGGTTTGCAAGCGGCTTGTGCCAAAGCTCATGCGCAGGAAAATGTTGAAATCCCCAACCTGCAGCTTCGCTAAAATCTTCAGCTGAATAGCCAGTTCCACGCAACCCAATCTGATAGGTTTTGGCTGGATTGATCAGCCCTTCCTCGTAAGCACGGCGAAAAACCGTGCCATGGGTTTCGCGTTCGCCAAACATTTCATCGTTCACATCAGCATGCGCATCCACATGCACCAACGCGACAGGTCCATGACGCTTTGCTATCGCACGCAGGATTGGCAAGGTAATTGAATGATCCCCCCCAATAGCCATCGGCACCAGATTGTGCTTTAAGATCAGATCATAGCTATCTCTAATCAAACGCAAACTATTACTTAGAGAAAACGTGTTGATTGCCAAATCCCCGATGTCAGCCACTTGAAGACTGTCAAAGGGCGCAGCGCCGGTCTGTAAGTTATATGGACGTAACATTGCCGATTCAGCACGTACTTCCTTTGGTCCAAACCGTGTGCCAGAACGCCAAGATGTTCCGATATCCATTGGGATACCCAGAACGGCGACATCCAAACCAGCAAGTTCCTTGGCCGATGGCAACCGCATGAACGTATTAGGTCCAGAAAACCGCGCAAGGTCGTTACCACTTATCGGTTGGTTCTTACCGGCCATTGCGCAATCTCCACGCCAGTAAACAACAAAGCTCTGTTGCTACATGTGCACCCGCAATCGCAGTGGCACCAGTTGTGTCATAGGGTGGTGAAACTTCCACCACATCCCCGCCTTTAATATTGATCCCGGCGAGGTCGCGTAGCAGCACAGCCGCTTGGGCCGATGTCAAGCCACCCCAAACAGGCGTACCCGTGCCCGGCGCATAAGCTGGGTCCAAACCATCAATGTCAAACGTCAGGTAAGTTGGATGGTCGCCCACAATTTCTTTGACTCGTCGTGCGACTTCAGTGGCACCAATCTCATGAACCTCGCGCGCATCAATGATGTTTACGCCCAGTGTATCCTCGTTATGCGTTCTGATCCCAATTTGGACAGAGCGCGCCGGATCGACCAGCCCCATCTTGACTGCCTTGTAAAACATTGTGCCATGATCAACGCGTTCCATATTATCATCTGCCCAAGTGTCGGTATGAGCGTCCACTTGGATCAAGGACATCGGGCCGTATTTTTCGGCATATGCTTTCAGGATTGGAAAGCTGATGTAATGATCGCCTCCCAATGCAATCGACGCCGCCCCTGAATTTAAAATGCCTCGGATATGATCGGTTAATGCCGGAGGAAACGCTGGGATATTAGCGTAATCAAAAGCCAGATCACCGTAATCAACGATTGCCATTTCAGTCAGTGGATCAAATGGCCAACCATAGACAGCATCGGGTGCCTGCAAAGCTGATGCTTCGCGGATCGCACGGGGTCCAAGCCGTGTGCCCGGCCTGTTTGTAACTGCTTGATCGAAAGGTATACCCGTTACTGCGATATCGACCCCAGTCAGATCCTTGGTGTAACGACGGCGCAAAAACGACAGAGCGCCACCAAAGGTATTTTCGTTTGTCAGCCCTCGTAAATCTTCGCGCGTGAATGCATGATCAACTTGTTCTTTCGCGTCCTCAAGTCCCATGCTCAGCTCCCAACTGGTTGCGCTGTCTCAACCAGGCGCGCAAAAAATGATGCACCAACTGGTGCCACATCATCGTTAAAATTGTATTCAGGGTGGTGAAGACCGGCACTTGGACCCTGCCCCATGAACAAATACGCACCGGGACGTTTTTCTAACATGTATGAAAAATCCTCGGATCCCATAACCGGTTCAAAATCATCCACTACAGCCTCAACACCGGATACATCGCGCGCGGCTTTGGTCGCCGTCACAACACCCTCAGCTGAGTTATACGTCGTGGGATACCCACGATTATAGACCACCTCAGCTTCACAGCCATAACTTGCGGCTTGGCCCGCTACGATCTCTCTCAAACGCCGTTCAGCAAGTTCGCGCACCTCAGGAGTAAAACTACGCACAGTACCGTTCATATAGGCCGTATCCGGAATAACGTTGTCCACGGAACCTGTATGAATTTGCGTGACAGAAATCACCAAACGTTCAGCTGCGTCCACATTGCGACTTACTATAGTTTGGATAGCCTGCGCTATGGAACAAGCCGCCAAAACTGGGTCAACAGTGCCATGTGGCATAGCGCCATGACCGCCGCGCCCTTTGATATTGATATCAAACACATCGGCGCCAGCCATCAACGGACCTGTTGTTGTAAAAAACCCTCCAACTGGAAAATCAGGCATATTGTGGATGCCGTAAACTTGAGAAATGTCAAAGGTATCCAAGATACCCTCTTCGACCATCGCCTCCGCGCCACCGGTTGCTTCTTCATCAGGTTGGAAGATCAGCGCAACGCGGCCAGAAAAGTTTCGTGTTTTGCACAAGTATTTTGCCGCCCCCAATAACATTGTTGTATGCCCGTCATGGCCACAAGCATGCATGCGGCCTTCGTGAGTAGACTGATAATCTAAACCTGTCGTTTCGATGATCGGGAGCCCGTCCATATCTGCACGTAAGCCAATTGTGGGCCCATCACCTTGACCGTTAACAATCGCAACGATGCCAGTTGTCGCGAATCCAGTTTGGATTTCATCAACACCAAATTCGCGCAATTTTTCCTCAACAAAAGCAGCTGTTTCGAAGCACTCGCGCCCCAATTCTGGAATCGTGTGCAAATGCCTGCGCCATCCAGTCATTTCATCGGCGTAGCCTGCGATACGATTAACGATTGCCATGGGTGGACTCCTTTGCATTATGTCGCTCACATGTATCCAACACTGAACACGAGGGCGCTGCAATGGCCGACACACTGATACACGACCAAGATGCTGGAATTGAGCGTTTACTAGAGATCATGCGGCGATTGCGAGATCCAGAAAACGGGTGCCCATGGGACATCGAACAAACTTTTGATACGATTGCACCTTACACAATCGAAGAAGCCTATGAAGTGGCTGACGCGATCGAGCGTAAGGATTGGCCTGAACTTGAAGGCGAACTGGGCGACCTCCTGCTGCAAACAGTTTATCATACCGCAATGGGCGAAGAAGACGGGAACTTTAACTTCCAATCCGTTGTTCGCGCTATTTCGAACAAAATGGTTGCCCGTCACCCGCATGTGTTTGGCGATGAATTCCACGATAAATCTGCAGAACAGCAAACGCGCGATTGGGAAGCCATCAAAGCGGCCGAGCGTGCCGGCAAAAAGCAAGGCGGCGCTTTGGATGGCGTTGCGGTTGGCCTGCCATCTCTGCTTCGAGCATACAAACTTCAGAACCGCGCAGCGCGCGTCGGTTTCGATTGGCCAAGCACTGGTCAAGTTATCGATAAAATCCAAGAAGAAGCTGCTGAACTGGTGGAGGCACGTGACGAGCTAACCCACGAAGAAATGACTGAAGAGTTTGGTGATTTGATGTTTGTTATGGCCAACCTAGCGCGTCATCTCAAGATCGAGCCCGAAGAAGCGTTGCGCGCTGCAAACACTAAATTCACAAGGCGTTTTGAAGGTGTCGAAGCCAAACTGGCTGAGATTGGCAAAACGCCCGCTCAAAGTGACCTTGCTGAAATGGACGCCCTTTGGGACGCCGTTAAAGTCGATGAGCGGAAAAACGGCACATCGATGTAAGCGCGGACTTCTTTCCTTAACTTATCTGCATGAACCGCTTATCTACTTGTGCAATCGAACCAACTTAGCCCATGGATCCTGACATGCCTCCACGTAAGATCATTATCGATACGGACCCCGGACAGGACGACGCTGTTGCAATTCTATTAGCACTTGCTAGCCCTGAAGACATTGAAGTTCTGGGAATCACCGCTGTTGCAGGCAATGTGCCGCTAGAATTGACCCAAAAGAACGCACGGGTCGTGTGCGAACTGGCGGGCAAAACGGACGTACCAGTTTTTGCAGGTTGTGATCGCCCAATGGGACGTCAGCTTGTAACTGCGGAACATGTCCATGGAAAAACAGGGTTGGATGGCCCAAGCTTGCCTAATCCAGTTATGCCATTGCAGGACCAACACGCCGTTGACTTCATCATAGATACGTTGCGCCGCGAGGATTCAGGAACTGTCACCTTGTGCGTACTGGGCCCTTTGACCAACATAGCTACGGCTTTCGAAAAAGCCCCTGATGTTATTGAGCGTGTTCAACAAATCATTCTAATGGGTGGTGCATATTTTGAGGTTGGAAATATTACACCTACTGCAGAGTTCAACATTTACGTCGACCCAGAAGCTGCTGAAATAACGTTTAAAAGTGGTGTTGATATTGTTGTATTGCCACTCGACGTCACCCACAAGGCATTGGTCACTCAACCCAGAAATGACGCTTTCCGTGACCTTGATACCCCATCCGGTATCGCCGTTGCGCAAATGACCGATTTTTTCGAACGCTTCGACAAAGAAAAATATGGCTCAAGCGGAGCACCTTTACATGACCCATGCGTCACGGCCTATTTGATCGCCCCCGAATTGTTTTCAGGCCGCCATATTAACGTAGAAATCGAAACCCAATCCGACTTGACCCGCGGAATGACAGTGGCCGATTGGTGGGGTGTTACAGACCGCCCAGCCAACGCGACATTCATTGGCGACTTGGACGCCGACGGATTCTTTGCACTCTTGGTTGAGCGGATTGGCCGTCTGTGAGCGCTGTTCTCACACTTGGCAAACCCGAGCATCTTGAAAAATTGTTTTCATTGGTCACGTCCTATCACGCAGAAGCTGGCATTACACTATCGGACGAGGCACGCTTTGCAGGTGTAGCCCCGCTGCTTGAGGGCATACCACACGGCGTTGCTTACCTGATTGGACCACCACGATCTCCCATCGGCTATATTATTATAACTTTTGGGTGGTCCTTAGAATTGGGTGGCACGGACGGAACTATCAATGAGTTCTACGTACGCTCTGGCGTGCGTGGGCGTGGTGTAGCAACCGAGACATTGCAAAAGCTGCCCAAAGCCCTGGGCGACGCCGGATTGGTTGCATTGCATCTGCAACTTAGCAATATTGACGACACCAACAGACGGCTTTTCACCCGTGTAGGTTTTGCTGTGCGTGAAAACCACCATGTGATGACCCGCAAATTCTAACTTAGACTCAAGGTGTGCCAATGCCGCTTAATATTCCATTTGATAATACTTATGCAGGACTACCTGACGGCTTTTTTGTATCCCAAAATCCAACGCCTGTAAAAGCGCCCTCCTTGATCGCTTTCAATAAAGACTTGGCAAATTTGCTTGGTTTTGATGGTGGTGACATCGATGAAATGGCACAAACCTTTGCGGGCAATATTGTCCCAACGGGCGCTGCACCCCTTGCTCAGTTGTATGCGGGTCACCAATTCGGAAACTACAATCCGCAATTGGGAGATGGCCGCGCCGTCTTGCTGGGTGAAGTCGTTGGCACTGATGGTTTGCGCCGTGACATTCAGTTGAAAGGCTCCGGTCCCACACCATACAGTCGTAATGGTGATGGCCGTGCGTGGCTTGGCCCAGTATTACGAGAATACGTTGTTTCCGAAGCGATGCACGCTCTTGGCATTCCGACAACACGCGCTTTAGCAGCTGTACAAACAGGTGAACCCGTGTTCCGCGAATCTGCGTTTCCGGGTGCAGTGTTGACACGTGTTGCGCGCAGCCACTTGCGGGTTGGTACATTTCAGGTATTTGCCCATCGCGGTCGACTAGATGACCTTCAAACTCTTACGGACTATGCCATCCAACGCCACTACCCTGATGCAACGGGCCCAATGGATTTGCTTCGCTCGGTCTGTGCCGCCCAAGCTGAATTGATACCGGCGTGGATGTCAGTCGGGTTCATTCACGGCGTCATGAATACTGACAACTGCTCCATAAGCGGTGAAACCATCGACTACGGCCCTTGTGCTTTTATGGACGCCTATTCTGAACGACGTGTCTTTAGTTCAATCGATCGTGGAGCACGTTATGCCTTCGCAAACCAATCAGACATTGCGGTTTGGAACATGGCGCAGCTTGCGACCTCGCTTTTACAATTGGCTACTGACAAAGAGCGTGCAGTTGAAGAAGCAACCGGGATTGTCCATGCTATGCCAGCGCAGCTTGAAGCTGATTGGCTAAAGAGATTTGGCGCGAAAATTGGGCTTGCTGCCGCGACACCATCGGATCATGTAATGATCGAAGGTTTGCTCCAATTGATGGAAAAAGATGGTTCTGATTTCACAAATACCTTTGCAGCGCTTGGAACTGAATCCGCACGTGATCAGTTTCTAGATCGTAAAGCGTTCGATGCTTGGGCTGTTACTTGGAATGCTCGACTTACTCATGAGGCCGGTCCGAATGCTATCATGGCAGCCGCGAACCCAGTAATCATCCCACGCAATCATCGGATTGAAGAAATGATTCAAGCCGCTGTCGCCGGAGACTTGGCCCCATTCGAGCGATTAAATAAGGCGCTCGCGACCCCCTTCGAGGCCATTGATGATGATCTGCACCGCGCACCATCGGCCGCACAAATCGTACCAGCTACGTTCTGTGGGACCTAACGGCGGTTTATCAAAAAGATGCCGACGGCAACCAATCCAAGTGCCATCCAAATTTGAACCCCAATCTGTTCGTCCAACAGTAGCCAGCCCAAGATCACTGCAAACACTGGTGACAAAAAGCTAAATGAAGCTACAGAAGATGCTGGATACATTTTCATCAGCGAAAACCAGATTAAAAAGCCAAAGCTGGCAACAGCGAAGATCTGAAATAACATTCCTGCAATGTGGATTGGTTCAATTTCGCGCATAAACCCACCAAAAAACGGGGCTGCGAACAACAACAATGGTGCTGACACGATCAGTTGCCAGATCAGTTGCTGTTCGGCGGACACCTCAGACAAAGGCGTTATACGCACACATAGCGCTATGCCAGCCCAACTAAGTGCCGCACCCAAAGCCAGCAGGTCACCGAGAAGAATAGCCTCGCCAGAGCTACGGTCCAAAACGGCTAAAGCAACACCTGCCATTGCCAAGCCAAGGCCAAGTGTACGCAGGCCCGAAAGTCGTTCACCCGGCAAAAGAACGTGTGCAAACAGAGCCAGCCAAACTGGCATCGAATAAAAGATGATCGAAGCTCGTGAAACCGTGGTCAAATCCAATGCTGTAAACAGACACATGAATTCAAACGTGAACAAGAGACCCGAGACAATTCCGCCTATCAAAGCCGCGCGCGGCAGCTTGATCCCTACCCCTCGCCAATACATCCAAACCATCAGAACCAGCATTGCACCTAACGACCGGACCCCAGCGCCAAACACCGGCTCGAACCCACCGGTCGTGACTTTGACGACAACCTGATTAAAAGCCAAATGCAGTGCAAATAGAGACAGCGCGACTGTCCCAAAGGTGTCCATTTGTTTTTTGCGTTTCATGAATGCAAAAGGCCGCGCAAAGTTCCGGTTGTCAATGTGGGGTGTTGCGAGTGTCATCACAAACAGAAACCATCAAAACGAAAAACGCCGGAGCAACCAAATGCTCAGGCGTTTCCTATACTAATTTAGGAAGCAGCTGAACCGCCACCTGCACCGCCACCAGAACGACGACGTTGACCTCCACCGCCACCTGGCTTGCCTCCAGCTCCTGGACGACCACCGCCGCCAGAACGACCGCCGCCGCCACCTGGGCGACCGCCGCCTGGGCGACCACGACCACCGCCACCGCCACGCTGCTTTGGTTTCACTTCTTCCGAAGGCTCCCACATACGACCAGAAGCCACCGGAATAGTCATTTTCATGGTCTTTTGAATGTCCTTCAATTCTTTCATCTCGTCTGGTGCGCAGAATGCGATTGCAGCGCCATCCTTACCTGCACGTGCAGTACGACCAATACGGTGAACATAGTTGTCCGGTACGTTTGGCAATTCGTAGTTATAAACGTGTTTCACATCTGGAATGTCCAAACCACGAGCCGCAACATCTGTAGCCACCAACACTTTGATCTGGCCCGCTTTAAACGCAGCAATCGCGCGATCACGTTGACCTTGGGATTTGTTGCCGTGGATCGACCCCGCAGCATAACCCGCTTTTTCCAAAGTTTTAGAAAGCTTCTCCATACCGTGTTTTGTACGACCAAATACTAAAGCACGTTCGTCACGGTGTTTGTCCAACATTTCGATCAAAAGTTTAGATTTCTCAGCCTTCGCAATGAAGTGGATTTCCTGGGTGACTTTGTCTGCCACTTTCCCTGGAGGTGAAACTTCGATGCGAATCGGACTTGTCAGATAGCTGTTCGCGATCTCGTTCATTTGTTTTGGCATTGTGGCCGAGAACAACATTGTTTGACGGTCTTTTGGCAACATCGATGAAATACGGCGCAATGCGTGGATAAAGCCAAGATCCAACATTTGGTCGGCTTCATCCAAAACAAGAAACGATGTTTCTTGCAGGTTCAACGCACGGCGTTCCATCAAATCGATCAAACGGCCCGGTGTAGCAACCAAAAGATCTATACCACGTTCAACACGGTTAATCTGTGCTTTGATTGATTGACCACCAACGACAAGGCCTGTTTTCAGCGGCGTGCCATCAGCCAACGTTTTCAAGGTTGCAGCAATTTGGCTGGCCAATTCGCGCGTTGGTGCAAGGATCAAACCCCGTACGGTTTTTGGAGCAGGTTTGCCGCCCGCTTCCATCATTTTCGCAATCAACGGCACACCAAAAGCAGCTGTCTTACCTGTACCCGTTTGGGCAAGGCCCATAACATCACGCCCGTTCATTGCATGTGGGATTGCTTGTTTCTGGATAGGTGTTGGATCTTTTAGACCCATCTCATGTAACCGTTTAACCAGTTGGTCTGGCAGGCCCATCATTTCAAAATCGCTCATTGTATTCCTTTGGCCCACCCCGAAAAGGAGTGAACACGTCATAAGGTCACTCAGACGGATCACGTTCCAAGGCCAACTGCCTATGGTACGTCCACTGCGCTGTGCCCCACGCGTGATTTTGGGATCAAAGGCTATACTGCTGACGTCGAGCTTTCTCGTACGTTCATATGACTGCTCACGCGGCAGACAGCATAGCTTGAGGTTCACATGAGGGGTGACGGGTGATAAGTCAAGCGAAACGCCAATTGTCTACTGGCTCATGTGTGTAAAGGTCGCTAAGTTGGAAACCCAGGATATGACAGATTGAGATCACTATGCACCGACCCATCATCGCCCGTTGCGAGGCCAAAGGCCTTCGTATGACCACACCCCGCCGTGTCATTGCACAGGTATTGCAAGACAGCGATGATCACCCTGACGTGGAAGAACTGTATGCAAGGTCAAATGCCGTTGATGAAGGTATTTCAATCGCCACAGTATACCGCACAGTCAAACTGTTTGAAGAAGCGGGTATTTTGGACAAGCTAGAATTTGGTGGCGGGCGCGCGCGTTATGAAGATGCAGAGCGCGAACACCATGACCACCTAATCGATATGAATTCGGGTGAAGTCATTGAATTCGTGGATCCAGACATCGAAGCCCTTCAAGAAAAAATAGCCGCCAAGTTGGGCTACGAACTACGCGGTCACCGCCTTGAGCTATACGGCGTTCCTAAAAAGCCCTGACGGCATATTCATCGCTCACCGATGGACAAGCCTGAAACACAGGCATAAGCCAAGCCTGAACACTCTCATTCGTTAGGCTAAAACCCATGGAAAATTTACGCGGTGCGGCCTTGATGATCTTGGCTATGTTTGGCTTTGCAGTCGAAGACATGATGGTCAAAGTCATTTCTGTTGATATGCCAACAGGCCAAATCATCTTTTTACTGGGTGGTGGTGGTGCCATCGTCTTTGGCATTTTGTGTCGTATTCAAGAGCAACCGCTGTTTGAGCGAAAGATGCTGTCTCGTCCCATTTTGTTGCGGTCTCTTGCCGAACTGGTAGGCACATTGGGCTACGTAACTGCTATCACGCTAACGCCCATTTCAACAGCCTCTGCCATTTTACAAGCAACCCCACTTCTCGTTACTTTGGGTGCCGCTGTACTTTTTGGTGAGATGGTGGGCTGGCGCCGTTGGTCTGCGATCTTTATTGGGTTCTTTGGTGTGCTATTGATTATACGCCCCGGTACCGATGGATTTGATCATCTTTCCTTGATTACCTTAGTTGGCGTGCTCGGCCTTGCAGGGCGCGATTTGGCTACGCGCGGCGTTCCGAAAGATACATCATCCATGCAACTAAGCTTCCTTGCGTTTCTAACTTTGGTTCCTGCCTCAATGATCCTATCATTGGGTGCACAAACACAGTGGATTGCGCCAACGCAGACCATTTGGTTGCTGGTGATAGGGGCAACGATCATCACCGCCCTCGCCTATTACGCCATTGTCGCTGCCATGCGTGTTGGTGAAATCAGTTTCGTCACTCCATTCCGTTACACCCGTTTGATTTTCGCACTGATCTTTGGAATCGTGATCTTTGGCGAGCGCCCCGATGTGTTAACGCTAACAGGTTCGGCGATCATCGTGTTATCAGGCATTTACACAGTTTGGCGCGAAAGACGTATAAAGAAGACTATTTAGTCGCTAAAATGGAATTTTTCGTCGCTAAAATGCGTCAAACCCCTTTTACAAAAACCCTTGGGCTTGTAAGACGCCCTTAATTATTCAAAACCCAAGGACATGCAACTATGAGCATCATTATTGACATCCACGCCCGCGAAATCCTCGACAGCCGAGGCAATCCTACGGTCGAAGTGGATGTGATCCTCGAAGACGGCACAATGGGCCGCGCAGCTGTTCCATCTGGTGCCTCTACTGGTGCGCACGAAGCCGTTGAAAAACGCGATGGTGACAAGTCACGTTATTTTGGTAAAGGGGTTCTTGAGGCCTGTAACGCAGTAAACGGCGAGATCGCTGAAAACTTGGTTGGCATGGACGCAACCGAGCAAGTCGAAATCGACAGCATGATGATCGAGCTGGACGGCACAAAAAATAAATCACGTCTTGGTGCGAACGCGATCCTTGGCGTGTCCTTGGCAGTGGCCAAAGCAGCGGCTGATTTCACATCGCAGCCATTGTTCCGCTATGTTGGTGGCACATCTGCCCGCATGTTGCCCGTTCCAATGATGAACATCATTAACGGTGGCGAGCACGCGGATAACCCAATTGACATCCAAGAATTCATGATCATGCCAGTATCAGCGTCCAACATCCGCGACGCAGTGCGCATGGGTTCTGAAGTGTTCCACACACTAAAAGGTGAATTGTCAGCAGCCGGCCTGTCCACTGGTATCGGAGATGAAGGCGGCTTTGCCCCAAACATCAGCTCGACCCGTGATGCATTGGACTTCATCCTGAAATCCATCGAAAAAGCAGGCTACAAGCCAGGCGAAGACATCTATCTCGCGCTCGATTGTGCTGCGACTGAGTACTACAAAGACGGTAACTACGTCATGGCCGGCGAAGGCAAAACACTGTCTTCAGCTGAAAACGCGGCTTACCTTGCAGCGCTTGCAAACGATTACCCTATCATCTCAATCGAAGATGGCATGGCTGAAGATGACTGGGACGGCTGGAAAGCTTTGACTGACCTAATCGGCGACAAAGTACAGTTGGTAGGTGACGATTTGTTCGTGACAAACCCAGAGCGTTTGGCTGAAGGTATCAAACGTGGCAGTGCGAATTCAATGTTGGTTAAAGTGAACCAAATCGGTACGTTGACAGAGACACTTCAAGCAGTTGAAATGGCGCACCGCGCTGGTTTTACCAATGTGATGTCGCACCGTTCTGGCGAAACAGAAGACGCAACAATTGCTGATCTGGCTGTTGCAACCAACTGTGGTCAAATCAAAACCGGTTCATTGGCACGCTCAGACAGATTGGCGAAATACAACCAATTGATCCGCATTGAAGAAGCATTAGGCGAGACAGCGCAATACGCTGGCCGTTCAATCCTACGCTAAGTGATTTCACATGCGGGCGGCACGGATCGCCCGCATGTATCCCATCAATCAAACGTCCTGAAATCGATCAGGGCGATAGTTGGCGATGAGACCCGCGTGATAATTGCTGGTCGCCTTATCCAAAACCTCACCTGCTAAAATTTCTGCCATAATCGGTGCTAGTGTTATGCCGGAATGCATGACAGCTGCGAACACGCCATTTGGCCCACAGGCTCCAACAACGGGCAAGCCATCTTTGGGCACAGGGCGTTGAGCAAACGCCACCTCCTCCCAATGCAAGTCGATTGATGGGATCAATGCATTCAAACGCTCCATTGCCTCGTCTGCAAGGGCATCGGGGCGACTTGTAACATGGGTTTGAGTGTCTGATTGATGAGAAGCCACTGTCGGGGCTAAAATATGCCCACTCGGCAATTGGCGGAACTCTTGACTTGGGGCAACCAACACATGCGATAGGATTGGCTTTACGGCTTGGCTGCGCATCATCAGCCCCGGACGCAGTAACATTGGCAGTTCAACATCTAACAACGCCAACAGTTTGGAGCTTCCAGTGCCGCCCGCCACGATAACGCGGTCTGCGGGGATGACACCGCCGATCGTCGAGACACCGACAACTTGACCGCCTTTCGTTTCTATGCCCTCAACAAGGAAGCCCGTAATCAAACGTGCACCTGAAGCTGCGAGTAAATCTGCACATATCTGCACACCATCAACAGCGGCTTCTTGGGGGAAATACAATGCGCGTTGGGGGGGCACTACAGCCGGTTCAAGCTGTTGAAATTGTGAGTTATTCAACACTTCGACGTCATATTCCATCGCTTCTAAATCGGCGGCTTGGGTGTCAAAGGAATCGCCTTGTTCTTCCCAACATAAACACCCCGACCACGTGATTGCATTGGTGTGCAGTGCGTCATTCAACCGTCTGTAGCTGGCAATGCCTTCAGCGCGGATATCGTGATGCGACTTATCTAAGTAAAAGCTGGCGTTCGCCCAGCCAAAGGAACGTCCTGTCGCTCCTGCCGCAGGTCCACTGGCGTCTATGACCGTTACGTCCACACCTTGTTGGGACAAGGTGAATGCGAGGCTTGCACCAACGATCCCTGCTCCAATTATGACAACCTGCATTGCGATCTTCCTTGCGTTGCTTTGAGGCCAGCATAAGATAGCAGGATGACAGCACAAGACATCATCGACCGCCTATCACTCGAACCGCACCCTGAGGGCGGGTTTTATCGCCAAACATGGCGTGCCGAAAACGAAGGCCGCGCGGTTGGGACCTGTATTTATTTCCTATTGAAAGATGGTGATCATAGTCATTGGCACAAGGTCGATGCCACCGAAATTTGGCTTTATCACGCAGGTGCACCGCTGGTTCTGTCCCTGTCAAAAACAGATTCAGGACCTGCGACCGATCACCTTTTGACGCCTGATCTAACCAAAGGTGAACCACAATTGATCGTACCAGAGGGCCATTGGCAAGCGGCACGGACAACAGGCAAATATACGTTAGTTAGCTGTACTGTGTCGCCCGGTTTTGAATTTGAAGGCTTCACCTTGGCCGCGCCAAATTTTGAAATTTCTCTTTCTTAATCAAGTACTTGGATAGTTCAATATTCCACCAGAAACTGCTGCACGAACGCCAGTTGTACTGGAACAGGACGTTGGCAATCCGCGTGCAACCCTAACGGCCAGATAGGCAAAGGCTTGCGCCTCAAGCATATCTCCGTCCAATCCAACGCTCTCGATTTCAACGACGGGGTACTCTAGCGACACCTCTAGCATCTTCATCAAAATGGGATTTTTGCGTCCACCACCTGTCACCAAAACCTTGCTTGGTGGACGTGGGCAATGCTGCATTGCCTCTGCAACCCCAGCCGCGCACATAGCCGTTAACGTCGCAGTTGCATCGGAATCTGATAGCTCTTTTACCAAATCTATCATTTCAGAAAAATCGTTTCTATCCAATGACTTTGGTGGCACTCTTGAAAAGTATGGCTCAGCCAAGAACAAATCAAGCGCGCCCATTTCAACGGTGCCTGAGCTCGCGATTTTGCCGTCCTTATCAAACGCAACATCACAACGCGCTTGGACCAAATCATTGATCGGTGCGTTCGCAGGGCCTGTGTCAAAGGCAAGCAATGCGCCCACATCTTCTGGTGCATTAATCGCGGGATCGACCCATGTCATGTTACCCACACCACCAAGGTTCAAGAACACGATAGGTCCATCAGCTTTAATGTAGCGCGCACAAGCGTGGTGAAAGAACGGCGCAAGGGGTGCGCCCTCGCCACCCAGTTCAACGTCAGCACTGCGGAAATCCCAAACTACTGGCGTCTTTAAACTCTCCGCCAATGCGGCGCCATCGCCCACTTGCAAGGTCCCTTGTTGACGGGGTGCATGAGCCAAAGTTTGACCGTGAAATCCAACTAAATCGATGTCTACAAATTCTGCCAACACCTCTGCGTGGACCGCGTCGATCACGACTGTTGCCGCATCAACCTCTGGCCCAAACCAGCGGCCTAAAGCAGCCGAAAGCACTGTCTGTTCTATGTCGGTATAACGTCGGTATTGCGTCGGTCCAAAGGCGGTAATGTCATGCCCGTCCGTCACCAGCACCGCCGCATCCACGCCGTCTAACGATGTGCCACTCATCGCTCCTAAAGCAACAATTGGAGTATTGGTTTTTCGAAAGCTCTTCATTGGCCTTTTCCTTTGCCTTACCCCTCCCTATAGATTGCTTTGCAAAACCAACCAAGAGTACGTGCTATGACCTACCACCCAAAATCAGAATTTGTTGCAGTAATGATGGAACGCGGTTTCCTTGCCGACTGCACCGATTATCAAGGGCTGGATGATGCACTGCTTAAAGGTGCGCAACCTGGCTATATCGGCTTTGACGCCACAGCTAAATCTCTGCATGTTGGATCATTGATCCAGATCATGATGCTGCGCTGGTTGCAAAAGACCGGCAACAAGCCAATCACCTTGATGGGTGGCGGCACAACAAAGGTTGGCGACCCGTCTTTTCGCGCGGATGAACGCCCTTTGCTGGATAATGCAGCCATTGATGACAATATCGCAGGCATCAAGAAGGTGTTCAGCGCCTACCTAGAATACGGCGATGGGCCTACAGATGCGATCATGATCAACAACGCCGAATGGTTAGACGGGTTGAACTACCTCGACTTCTTGCGCGACATTGGTCGCCATTTCTCGATCAACCGCATGTTGTCGTTTGAATCAGTGAAATCACGCCTTGATCGTGAACAGTCGCTATCTTTCCTCGAATTCAACTACATGATCCTTCAAGCTTATGACTTTATGGAACTTAGCCGTCGTTATGGCTGTGTTCTGCAAATGGGTGGTTCGGATCAATGGGGCAATATCGTCAACGGTATCGACCTGACGCGCCGTGTTATTGACGGCGAAGTCTACGGTCTGACATCCCCATTGCTGACCACATCTGATGGCAGAAAGATGGGCAAATCACTGTCTGGTGCCATTTGGTTAAACCCTGACATGCTGTCCCCATATGAGTTCTGGCAGTTCTGGCGCAACACAACAGACGCCGATGTTGGGCGTTTCCTTAAACTATATACCGAGCTGCCTGTAGACGAATGTGATCGCCTTGGTGCACTTAAGGGTGCAGAAATCAACGAGAGCAAGGTGCGTTTGGCCAATGAGGTCACTACCCTATTGCACGGTGCAGATGCGGCAGCGGCGGCTGAGGCCACAGCACGCGAAGTGTTTGAAAAAGGTGGTATTGGTGATGATTTGCCAACGCTAACTCTGAGCGCTGAAGACATAGGCGATGGGATCTCAATAGTTCAGTTGCTGGTAAAATCCGGCCTTGCGGGGTCCGGCAAAGAAGCCAAGCGTCTGATTTCTGAGAACGGCGCCAAGATCAATGATGAACCACTGGCTGAAGCTGGGATGATGATTGATGCCGCTGCTCTGGCCACACCAATGAAACTAAGTGCCGGCAAAAAGCGCCATGCTCTGGTACAAATTGGGTAGTACTTTGACGATTTAGAATAGTTTGAAAGGGCCGCTTATTTAGTGGCCTTTTCTTCGAGTAGCATCCATTCTTCTTCGGCCACGTCCAATTTGGATTGGCGTTCGATCAATGCATCAGTTGCCTTTTGA
>Ga0307997_10000105_pt1 | contig 34343 bp, 25 predicted proteins | sample Davwhametageno36_FD_203165 | JGI IMG/M metagenome (GOLD analysis project Ga0307997, IMG submission 203165) | Marine microbial communities from Davis Island wharf, Antarctic Ocean - #36 | ecosystem: Environmental > Aquatic > Marine > Unclassified | place: Antarctic Ocean: Davis Island wharf... | reverse complement strand
TGTCACGCACGGTCTTTTCGGCACTGGATTTTCTAGTCATCATCATTTCCTCTTCGAGTAAACGATGAACCGAAACCCTCTCTTAATCAAATGGCTAATTTAGTCCAACTGGTGCTGACGGGATACAATAAAGAAGTTAAAAATTCTGACTGGTGGCAAAGACGAGTATTGGATATTGCGCTCCTGCTTCACTTCAATGTCACAACGGTCGCAGCACCGTTTCCAGCTGTTCCGTAGTCAATAGTTCTGGCAAGTTAACTCTCTGATCTTGCTATCATCGGTGAATGAATACATATAAGCGTCACCGTTTTCCTCCCGACATTATCAGTTATGCGGTTTGGGTTTATTATCGTTTCAATCTTAGTTACCGAGATGTTGAAGACTTGCTCGCTGAGCGCGGTGTTGTCGTTAGCCGCGAAGCAATTCGCCCCTGGTGTATAAAATTCGGTGCTATTTAAACGTCTGCTACATCGTCATGGCGACGAACCTAGAAAAATTGTCACTGACAAGTTACGAAGTTATGGTGCTGGTCACAGAGAATTAACGCCTGGGGCTATTCATAATACGGCGCAGTATACCAAGGGAGCGTGTTAAGAGGCGGTTCAAATCGGTAGGCCAAGCTCAACGTTTTCTCAATGCTCATGCATCGGTTAGTAATTTATTCAACCTTGGCAGGCCTCTGATTACAGCGAATCATTACCGAGACCTCAGGGAATTTGCATTTAAAGAATGGGAAAGGGCGGTTGCCTGATGTTTTATTATTGATTTACTTGATCAGGATGACTTAACTTGCCAATACCTCTCGGTAGTGTGGGGGCGATATATAAAGCCCCGCTTTGTATGTTGGGGCTGTCTAATTATTGTAAGTTGCACTAAAAACGTATCAATAATCATACGTTCGTTTGCAGTGCGATGTCAGCGCGCCTGTGCACGCCTTCGTCATAATAGAGCACCGCATCATGTATTGTGGAAAAAACATGCTGCGTTTCCAAGTCAACGCTAAGCTGGGAGAGCTTAAGAGCATCCCGGACTGGGCCAATTAGGTTAGTTAGATAGAGTCTTATGTTTTGACTTTCGAGATTTTCCATTACCTGCGATAACATGCGTATAGCTGTGCTGTCCATGCTATTTATTGCTTCCCCATTAACGATAACAACTTTAATGCTTTTTGGGGGGCGTTGTTTTATCCATGCATATAATTTTTCTGTAAAGTAGTCCTTGTTAGCAAAATATAGTGGAGCGTCAAAACGAATGATCAAAAACTCTGCACGTATCTGGATGTTTTTGAATCGCGATATATTCCGGTAAAGATTCCCCCCCTCTATTAGCCCCAGCTCGGTCATGTGGGGATTAGCGCTAATATAAATCACCATAAAAAAGGACACTCCAACCCCAACTATCAGCCCATGCTGAACCCCTAGTGTCAGAGTAATAAAAAACGTCAATAGCGCGATATTAAACTCCTTGCGACTTTGCCGAAATAGCGTTTTGATTTCTCCGTATTTAAACAGGCTCGCCACTGACATAATGATAACCGCAGAGAGGATTACTTTTGGGAGCGGGTAACTGGCGAAAAGTGTGGTCAGATACAACATTGTGAAGGCGAGTACTACCGAGGAAACGACCGCCGAGACCTGGGTCAATGCGCCGGCACTACGGAAGGCGGCGCTGCGGGAAAAGCTGGCTGAAACAGGAAAGGCGCGAAACAAAGCCCCTAATACATTAGCTAAGCCAATGGCAACCAGTTCTTGATTGGGCTGAGTGATAATTTTGTCGCTGAAAGTTTCCTGTGATTTGCAAATGGAGATAGTGCCGACGTAGCCCATCAATGCAACTGTAAAGGCAACGGGTAGCAGGTCGCTCAATTGATCCAAGCTAAGTTTGGGTAGCATTAAATCCGGCAGGCCTTGGGGTATAGAATTGATAGTATCGATACCTAATTGTTCAAGTTGCAGAACGCCGGTCACAATCATACCTGAGACTAGCGCTACCAGAGCACAGGGAAACTTGGGTATGAACTTGTTGCAGGTACCAATAAATATAACGCTAGTAGCGCCAATGATTACGGTTAACCAGTGCCATTTCTTGAGTGATGCGAGCATTTGATAAAGTAGCTCAAACACATTGCCGCCTTCCACTCGGGTCCCCACTAGGCTTTGTAGCTGGCTACCGATAATAATAATCGCCGCTGCTGACGTGTAGCCCACGATGACGGGGTAGGAGAGGAAGTTTGCAATAAACCCAAAACGCAGTATTCCAAATACAAACTGCAATAATCCCACCAAAAGGGTAAGCGCAATGGCCAGTTCCAGATAAGCGGGCGTTCCCGGTTCCGCCAGTATGCTGAGGCCCGTAAGAATTAAAATAGAGTCCAAGGCGACCGGACCGATGGAGATCTTATTCGAGGTGCCCAGAAAAGCATAGATAATCGGTGGGAAAATCGAAGCGTAGAGGCCAAATTCAGGTGGTAAGCCTGCGACCATTGCATAGCCCATGCCTTGGGGAATGAGCATGACTCCAATGGTGATTCCCGATACTAGATCGCTCCGGAATACACCCTTGTGGTAGTCCTGGAGCCATAGGAGGCCAGGAAATAATCTATACAGCATAAGCATTACACTCGCTAAAACGGCAAATGGTTAGTCCTCACTCAATTTTACCCGCTATGTTGACAACGATACGGCTAGACTCATAAACCTGTAAGCATTTTTATCTGATATCTGGTAACGAAAAAACCCTAATTGGTGGTAATTTTCCGGTATATTTTTCGACATCAACAAGGCAACTGTGAGCCGTGCATCCTTGTCCCAGTTTTGAAGAGCCCACATCTCGAGTTAAGATGTTTGGGTTACCGTGTATGTCCATCGATCCTTCTACTTGGGAGTCCTCTGGGTCAAACCATGCGCCGGTAGGGAGCACAACAACATCCGGTCGAATATCATCGGTAAGCTGCACAGCCGCTAGGCAACTGCCACGGTCGTTGAATAACCTGACAATATCATCTGAACGAAGCCCTCGTTCGAGAGCGGCGACATTATGAATAAGCATGACTTCACGACCATTTATTTTACTTTTACGACTCACTGGTCCGTGATCAAGTTGGCTATGTAGACGATTTTTTGGTTGGTTTGAAATAAGGTGCAGCGGATAGAGCAGGGCTCTCTTTGATCCAAGCCATTCTTCTTTTTCCATCCATGTCGGATGAGGTGGGCAATCATCCAGTTCATATTTACCAATTGTTTCTGAAAATATTTCGAACTTTCCACTTTCAGTTAAAGTAACTGGATAGAGATTTGGATCCTCAATAAATTTTTCAATGAGATATTGTTGATCTTCTAACTGGGGGGATAAGTCTATAGAATCACCTTTGATGAAGTCATCAAACGCAGGTAAGTTTATACTTTTTTCTTGAGCGTTTGCTCGGGTGGTGTTGTATAAATGACGAACCCACTCATCGGCAGTTTTACCTTCAGTAAATTGAGCAGCTATACCCAATTTTTCAGCGATACCACTGTAAATTTCGTAATCGTTTTTTGCTAGGGCAAATGGTTCAATAATTTTTTTGTTAGGCGTAATGTAATGATCGTTTGAACCGCCACTCATATCATTACGTTCGAGCATTGAGGTGGCTGGAAAAACAATGTCGGCACGACGAGCATTACTATTCCAAAATATCTCATTAACAATGATGACTTCCGGTTTTGCCCAAGCTCGTATTAGCTTATTTAAATCTTGGTGGTGGTGAAAAGGATTACCTCCAGCCCAGACAACAGCCTTAATATCGGGGTAGCGAAGTTTTCTTCCATCGTAATCAAACAGGTCACCAGGATTCAATAGCATATCGGCTATGCGTGCGACGGGGATATATTTATCAATCGCATTTACGCCCTGCGGGAAACTAGCTCTTTCGAAGCTAAATGCTTTTCGACCGCTAAATCCGACACTATGAACACTACCAAAGCCATAATTTAAGCCGCAGCCTTTTTTTCCAATGTACCCGAGCATACATGCAAGTGTTAAAGCCATCCACCAAGGCTGTTCGCCATGTTCAGCTCTTTGTAAAGACCAAGAGGCGCCAATTAGTGTTGATTTCATCGCCATCGTACGTGCAAGTTTTAGGATGGTTACTTTTGAAACACCTGTAATAGTTGCTGCCCATTGCGCATCTTTTGGTTGACTGTCACTTTCCCCCATTAGATAAGGTACAAACTTTTCAAAGCCTACGGTGTATTTTTTAAGAAATGATCGATCATGTAAATCTTCGGTGTAAATAGTATGCGCAAGGCCTAGCATTAGTGCAGTATCAGTATTGGGTTTATTGGCCATCCATTGAGCATTCAAAAAGTCGGCCATGTCGTCTCGTATGGGACTTACGTTGACACATTCAATATTGCTCTCTTTCAATCGCTGCAAATCACCTAGTGCAGAGTGATTGCCTACGCCACCCCCATCTACTTGTGTATTTTTCATTGAGAGGCCACCAAAACATACCATTAATTCGGTGTGGCCGACCATTTCCTTCACTTGAACTGCCTGGTAAAGGGAAAACACACCATCTATGCCTAAAGTATATGGAAGGATACGGAAGCCTGCGCCGACGGAGTACGTATCTCGTGATGAAACATAGCCGCCAAATTTATTTAAAAATCGATGAACCTGGCTTTGGGCATGATGAAAGCGGCCGGCACTGGACCACCCATAAGAACCACCAAAAATCGCTTCATTACCATAGTTTTCTTTCACTTCAGAGAGGGCTTTGGCTGCTAATTGAAAAGCAGTGTCCCAAGATACCTTAACGAAACGTTCTTGACCGCGTTTAGTTCCATCTGATTGGCGCTCGGTATTCAAGAATCCCTCGCGAATCATAGGCTGCGAAATGCGACTATTCTCATCCATCATGCTTAGAAGAGATTGTCCAATTGGGCTTGAATTCTCGTCGTTATCACTTCCATTAACAGAGATAAGTCTGCCATTTTCTATGTCAACGTGATAATTGCCCCAGTGGGTAGAAGTCAAATATTTTGTGCGCTTAGTCATCTGAGCCGCTTTTTGTAAACCTGCAGAATTTTTTGGTGATGCTGCTAGTTAAAGATGATGTTAAGACTATTAGTTGCGGGCCTTAAAAACTCTATAGCTGCCAACAGTGAGGAGCGGGATGACGAAGGTTACGATAAAACCCATAAATAAAATCATATAAGCCCCGCGAATCAAGTCAATTAAACCAATAGTGGACAAGAGTAAACTTGCACCCATCACTCCAAAAGACAATAACCCATTCCAAGTTGGTGGTATGTTCCTACCATTACGTTGCAGAAACCATCCATCCATTCTCTCTATAAACCCTTGAAGTAACCCCACGCCTGTTTGTACGATCAAAAGGAATAGAATGGCAACATAGATATCAACAAACCAGTCTGAAGTAATTCTCTTTAATAGCCAATAAATCGGAAGCTCTTCACTAAGAATTTCCGGATAACCGGCAATAAAAATAATGTGTAGAAAGAATAGTGGAATTGTTGCGAAGATTGCGGCCGAGATAGCGCCAGTGGCTGATTCACTTCGCGTCTTGATCCCTCGGGCAGCATAGAGAATCAACGGAATATAAGACAGGTTTACCATTGCATACTGCAGCGCGGTGGATACACCATTAAAATGTACCTTACTGGCCGAAAATGATTCAACTAGTAAAGCACTGTGATTGCCAGCCACCTTAAAGCCAATATAGAGAAATGCAGCCAGCAACGCTGCTACAGCAATGGTCATGGATTTCTCGATGAAAACACGTCCTTTGTAAACGGACAGGACAACCAGTAATAATAGGGCACCAGTACCCCAAAGTTTTGGCAGATCAAAGCGTTTTGACAATAGCTCGCCTGAAGCAGTCGATGCAATTGCCAAAGCTAAAAGCATACCCAGCAACAGTACCACTTCATAAATGGGCCAGGCTTTACCAAGTAATAGCTTACTCATCACCCTGTAGTCATAAGCGTTGTACCGTCGCGCAATTTCGAAACAGAGAAACAGCGCTACCGCAAAGGAAATGGTTACCGTAACTACTGACACTATGCCGCCCCATGGACCGGCAGGCGTGATGTATTCCACCAGTTCTCGGCCACTACCAGTTGATGCGCCAAAAAACACTGACAGCCAGACAACACTAGGGACAAGTATCACGCGTGAAAAAAATGATTTATGCATAGCGTACTCTCATTATTATATCTTTAGATATAAGAACTTAGACAACTGAGATTGCCACTAGGATTGGCCACAAGCAATCGTTTATTTGCTCTTAGACGTTAATTTGCCGAAAAAGATAATTTTCTGGCTGCTTGATGCTACCTGAGATTCCACAGATAACCGGACTTTATTAGGAGCGCAGTTCCAATATTCTAAGCATATGGAGACTAAACTTTTTCCCGAATTGATGCAACTCATTATATTCGAATGGTTTAATATTTAATTTATTAGCTTGTAACTGTTCCGAATGATTTTTATAGTTGGTTCAATAACTTTAATAGGATGATTAACCATGAGATATATTTTACTGTTTCTTATTGTAATTTCTACCTTCTTGGGAACTGTGATATCGGCGTCTGAGCAGTCCTCTAGCGTGCTGTTTCAAAACGTCAGTATATTTAATGGTAAAAGCGATAAGCTTCAACATGGAATGAATGTGCTAGTTGAAGGTAATCAAATTAAAATCATTTCCGAAACAGTAATTTCTGCGAAAGATGCCTTTTTTATTGATGCGAAGGGCCGAACCCTTATGCCAGGGTTGATCGATAACCATGTTCATTTCACCCTCAGTGGAAAAGGGGTACTGGATATAGAGGCCAACATGACTTGGGAAGATCTGGCTATTGGCCAGGTAGCGATGGCAAAAATGTATTTAGAGGAAGGGTTTACTACCGTAAGAGATATGGGCGGCACTAATGGGGGTTTGAATCGTGCTATTAACGCAGGTCTTATTACAGGCCCGAGAGTCTACCCATCTGCCGCGCTCATTGGGCCTCGAGGAGGACACTCTGATTTCGCTACTTATTCTTCGCGGCCAGGGGACGAAAGCCAGTTGGAACGTTTGAATATCAGTCGCCAAGCCAATGGCGTTGATGAAGTTATGATGGCTGTTCGAAACAACTTTAGGCAGGGCGCTTCCCAAATAAAAATTATGCAAACAGGGGGTGTGGCATCTCTATTTGATCCATGGCAATTGAACGGAATGACTGAGAATGAGATTTCCGCTGCAGTGCAGGTTGCAGACGGTTACCAGAGTTATGTCGGGGCTCACTCCTATTCCAAGGCCGCTATTATGCGCGCCCTTAATATGGGTGTAAAAACTATCGAGCATGGCTTTATGTTTGATGGTGATGTTGCGATGTTAATGAAAAAGAAAGGCGGCTATCTTTCAACCAACATGACAGCCTTCTCTCCTCTTTTGGCTGGTGTAGCCGCGTTAGCCAACCCTCGAACTCAACATAAACTAAAAACGGCACAGGCAGCATTCGGACCTTTTGTGGCTAATGTACGGAAGTACAAACCCAAGCGTGGCTACAATACTGATTGCGTTGGAAATGCTAAGGACTGTCGCAAGCAAGTTGCGTATGAAAAGTTTTTAAATGGGGAATTCTTCGGCAACCATCGTGCGCTTGTAAGTATGACGTCTATAGGCGGCGAGATTGCCACCCTGAGTGGCCCTCTTGTGAACCCTTTTCCTGATACCAAACTTGGAGTGATCGAGGAAGGTGCCACAGCAGACATACTAATAGTCGACGGAGATCCCTTAAAAGATCTTTCGGTTATTGGCGCCATTGATAAGTGGTTCGATGCACCTGAGCGCGGTTCTGTGAAAACTATACGTGTCATCATGAAAGATGGAGTGATTTACAAAAACACACTGTAGGACGATAATTTAGTCACTTTTGACCGGCAAAAATGCCGGGGGAAACGGCACTGGGGTTGTACCGGGGGTCGTTTTTTTTGTGGGGCCCCCATTGTTTGACCTTGCAGTTGCCGTATTTGCTATTGGGGTCGCGTCGCGTGGAAACTACTATAAGAACTAATGTTTATTGTGATGAGATGAAGAGGTAAACCATGGATTTCACGCTCACCGAAGAGCAGCAGATGATTGTCGATTCTCTAGGAAAATACGCGATCAATGAGCTGAAACCGATTGCGCTGGAATATCGTGACCGACTTATTCCCATGGAAAAGATGTGTGATATTCAGCGCAAATTACTGAATTTTGGTGTTGGAGTAGGTGTGGTGCCTGAAGAGCTAGGTGGTATGGGCCTGGATGCGTTCACCATGGGACTACTGCAATTCGAGATAGCCAAGGTTTCTCCCGATATCGCCATTACTAGTTTGATTCAGATGACCGTGGGTAAATTATTGCCTTTAGTGCCTCAACACTTACGCGAAGAATATGTCGTCCCAGTTTTAGCCGGCGACAAACTCGGATGTATTGGCATGTCAGAACCCGGGGCGGGGTCTCAGGTGACCGCGGTCAACTGCAGAGCGAGACTCGACGGCGAAGAGTATGTGATCAACGGTGAAAAGCTGTGGATTTCCAGCGGTGGCTATTCCGATTTTATCTTTCTATTGGCTCGATTCAATGATGATCCCGTCGGTGGTCTGGGCCTTATTCTGGTTGATCGGAAACACGGCTATGAGACTACAGATATTCAGAAAATGGGTCTTAATAGCCAGTCCACTGCGCAGGTGTCTTTTCAGGAGGTCCGCGTTCCCGCCTCTAATCTGATGCTGGAACCGGGTAAAGCCATGAAAGTTCTGTTGACCATGCTGGCTAGCTCCCGACCAATTGTCGGCCTGATGGCTCTAGCTATAGCCGATGCGGCGTTGGAAGAGTCGGTACTGTATGCCAAAGACCGGGTGCAATTCGGTAAGCCTATTGCCGGGCATCAGCTCATTTCCGCTAAGCTTGGTGAGATGGCCACTAAGGTCCAGGCAGGTAAGCTCATGTCATTTCGAGCCCTAAGTGCAATCGATAATGATGAGCGCTCCGATGTGCACAGTGCCATGGCCAAATGGTTCGGTACGGAAATGGCCTGCGAGGTTGTGGCTGAAGCCATGCAGATACATGGTGGCAATGGAATTACAAAGGAGTTCCCGATTGAGTACATGTATCGTTCGGTACGTCTTTTCATGGTGACCGAGGGCACTAATGAAATTCAAAAGCTGGCCATTGGGCGCTCTCTTACGGGCATAGATGCATTCTAGGAGCATATAAATGGATTTCGATTTATCACTAGAACAGCAGATGATGGTCGACACGGCGGAGCAAATTTCCGCTCGTTTTGGACCTGAGTACTGGCGTGAAAAAGATGAAGAGGGGGCTTACCCTGCAGATTTCATCGCAGAAATCGGGGCGCAGGGCTTTTTTGGGCTTCCCGTGCCGACGGCATACGGTGGCATGGGGCTGGGCCTGACAGAATTGACGCTGGCCATGGAGGCTCTGTGCCGCGGTGGCGGTGGTGGCGGACCGGCGCTGGGTTATTTGTTCGGTCTATTGGGAAATCTATCTATTCTTCACCACGGTAACGATGAGCAAAAAAGCCGGTATCTGCCGGATATGGCTAGTGGTGCAAAGATCTGTGCTTTCGCGCTTTCTGAGCCTGACGCTGGTACCAACTCCCTGAATATAACCACGTTTGCACGCCGAGAGGGTGATGAGTTTGTAATCAGCGGCGGTAAATGGTTTATCACCAACATTGAAAACTCCAGTCTCTTGTTGCTGGTAGCACGAACGGAAAAACTCGTCGAAGGTAAAAGCAAAGCGGCGGGAATATCGCTGTTTCTCGTTGATTTGCCACAGGCGGCAATCACATACACACCTATTCCTAAGCATGGGTTTAACTATTACAAGTCTAATACTGTCTTCATCGAGGAGCTCCGCGTGCACCAAAGCTGCCTTCTCGGTCAGGAGGGCAGAGGATTTTACAGCTTGCTGGCAACCTTGAATCCGGAGCGGGTGCTGATTGCAGCTGGTGCTGTTGGCACGGCCCGTTTGGCTTTGTCCCAAGCCGTCGAGTACGCCAAAGAACGCAAGGTGTTTGATGCGCCGATAGGCTCCCATCAGGGCGTTCAGCACCCGTTGGCTGCCGCTCACGCTAAAGTCGAAGCTGCGTGGCTTACTGTGCTTAAAGCGGTGACCTTGAATGACCGCGACTCCACTTCAAAAGAAGCGGGAGCTTTCGCTAATATGGCCAAGTTTGTTGCAGTGGAAGCGTGTATCGAAGCGTGCTATCACGCCATGCAGACCTATGGCGGTGCCGGGTATGCGCGCGAGTATCACCAGGAACGTTGGTGGAGGGAGGCACAGTTGTTTCGCTTGGCTCCGATCACTCAACAGATGACTTTGAACTATATTGGCCAGCATGTGTTGGGCCTACCTAAATCCTACTGAGGGTAAGACAATGACGGTACCATTTTCCAAAGCCATGCAGGGCTATGGTTCGGACTTCATCAAAGATATGTTTGCTCACGCCCGTAACCCAGATTTGATTTCTTTTGCGGGTGGAGCACCAGGGCCAGAACTTTATCCTCTGGAGGAATTCAGAGCAGCATCTGAGAAGGCATTTGAGGAGCACGGCCGAACTATGATGGCTTATGATGGCGCTGAGGGCGTCCTGCAACTACGAGAACTAATTGCGGAACGTATGACTGCGATGGGCGTAGAGTCCTCGGCAGCAGATATACGCGTAGTGAGTGGTTCCCAGCAGGGCATCGACTTTATTGCCCGCGCCTATCTAGATCATGGTGATACTGTGATCTGTGAATACCCAACCTATCTAGGCGCTCTAAATTCTTTCAACATCTATCGGCCTAATTATGTTTCTGTTCTTATGGATCAGGATGGTATGCGTATGGATGAATTAGAAAAAGTACTGATTGCTAACCCTCAAGCCAAATTAATCTATACGGTACCTGAGTTTCAGAATCCCACAGGAATAACACTTTCCGGTGATCGGCGACAACGTATGGTTGAATTGGCCGAAGAGCATGACGTGCTAATCGTCGAAGATAGTCCCTATTATGAGGTTCGTTTTGAAGGTGAAAAACACCCCCCGATTAAACATTTTGACAAGACTGGTCGAGTTGTCTACTTAGGTTCATTTTCCAAGACGCTTTGCCCTGGCGTTAGATTGGGCTGGGCCTGCGCTGATTTCGAAATATTGGATCGATTCCGTATCCTCAAAGAGGCTAGTGATTTTCAGGCCAGCACTGTGACCCAATACCAAGTAGCCACCTATCTCCGCGATAATGATATGGACGCTCATATGCTCAATTTATGTACTGTATATAAAAGTCGTCGTGATGCTGCGTTAGCGGCCATAGCCCAGTTTTTCCCAGATAATGTCGAGTATACTAAACCTGACGGTGGTTATTTTATCTGGTTAACCATCCCTGGAGTCAACGCCACGGAATTACTTCTAAGAGCGATGAACGAAATGGGAGTTGCCTATGTTCCGGGTGAATTTTTCTTCGCCGGAGCAGATCAGAGTTGCAATATACGCCTAAGTTACTCACAAATGAGTGAGGTGAAAATTCATGAAGGTATGTCAAGATTAGGGATGTTACTTTCATCGGTTTCATAAACAAGGATCAAATTTCATATCAAAGGATCATTCATAAGTTTGGAGTATTTTAAAATACTCCAGACCATGGCTTCTGCAGCTATACACACACGATAACGCCGTTAGATGTATGAGAGAAAATACTCTGATCATTAAACGGCGATATTCTCTTGCGTTACGTCATACCATTTTTTCAGTAGAATGCCGTTTTCTTGACGCGCTTCAAGCACACTTTCGTGTTTTATGTGGCCATAACCTCGAATCGACATTGGTATCGCGGCAATTTCTACCGCTAATTCGTAGTTATCACTGTTTATGCCCTTAATGAGTAATTCTATCGTATCGAAATATTGTTCGATAAGATCCCGTTCGATCTTTCGATCGGAAAGATATCCAAAGGGATCAATTTTGGTGCCACGTAAAAATTTAAATTTAGCTAGGAGACCGAACACCGTTAAAATCCATGCGCCTATCTGAATCTTGTCCGGTTTACCTGTGTTCTTATCTTTGGGCGCAATAATTGGAGGTGACAGATTAAACTGAAGTCTATAGTCGCCTTCGAATTGCTCCTCCAGTTTTTCTAGAAATTCAGGTTCCGAATAAAGTCGGGCGACTTCATATTCATCTTTGTAGGCCATTAGTTTAAAAGCCGCCTTGGCGACGACCGTTGCCAAACCGGTATTTTTGAGCATCGCTTTAGTTTCCGTCTGAACCACCTTGGCAACAAGAGTTTGATAACGCTCAGCATAAGCTTGGTTCTGATAGAGAGTTAATTCTTTACTATACTTGGCGACCCACTCTGCGGTGCTATTTGGAGTAAAAAGAAGCGGTTTGGTAGTGTTGTCAGGGTTCATAATCTGCTCGATTAATTCCGGCTGATGGGCTAGTCGCCGACCCCACGCGAATGCTTCCTTATTCCAGTCCACGGCTACACCATTTAATTCGATCGCCTCAAGGATGGGAGCTTCCTTAATTGGGATAAGCCCACTTTGCCAAGCGAATCCGGTCAATAATAAGTTTGCGCCCAGTGTGTCTCCTAATAGTTTTATCGCGATTTGTGATGCATTGAACATCTTAGTATCGTTACTTCTCGTGCAGGCTTTCAATCGACTGATCAGTGTGTCTGTGGGATAGTCTAAATCGCTATTGAGAGTAAAATCTCCCGTATAATTTTTCGCAGTATTTATAACGGCCCGTGTTTTTCCCGGATTCAATGAATCGAGCACTTTATTACTGCCTGCCACCAACATATCACAGGCTAAGATAGCATCTGCCATTCCGTTATTTACGCGTGAAGCATGGATCTGATCCTGATCTTTTGATAAGCGGACATGAGTCACTACAGCCCCCCCTTTTTGTGCAAAACCAAGTTGATCTACAATACTTACGCCGAGCTTTTGAATATGAGCCGCCATACCAAGCATTGCACCAATGGTGACTACCCCGGTGCCACCGACCCCTGTCACAATAAGACTATAACTGCCACTTTCGGGCAGGATTGGGAAAATAGGTTCGGGGATTTCTTCCGATTTGGGGGACATATTTTTAGAGCGCATTACCGAGGCTTTGCGAATTTTTCCTCCTAACACTGTGACGAAGCTAGGGCAAAATCCATTTGCGCAGGAGAAATCCTTATTACAGGAAGACTGGTCAATTTTGCGTTTACGACCAAAATCGGTTTCCAATGGTTGAATGGATATGCAGTTTGATTGGACGCCACAGTCGCCACAACCTTCGCAGACCCTATTGTTGATAAAGTAACGCTTGGCTGGATCTGGAAAATTTCCGCGCTTGCGGCGTCGGCGTTTTTCCGAGGCACACGTTTGATCATAAATCAGTACAGAGACACCTTTTATCTCACGAAACTCTCGCTGTACCTTATCCAATTCTTTGCGATCATGAATAGTAGTACCGTCGGCGAAATGCATGTCCGATTTATATTTGTCTGGTTCGTCGGTAACGATAGCAATACGTGCTACGCCTTCGTTGTATACCTGACGACTTATCTGGTCGACGGTTAAGGATCCATCGACCGGCTGACCGCCGGTCATGGCGACGGCATCGTTAAATAAAATTTTGTAGGTGATATTGGTATTACTGGAAACGGCGGCTCTGATCGCGGTAGAGCCAGAGTGAAAGTAGGTGCCGTCTCCAAGGTTTTGAAAAATATGATTAGTTTTTACAAAGGGCGCTTGGCCCACCCAGGTAATGCCTTCGCCACCCATTTGGCAGAACGTATAGGTTTCTCGATCCATCCAAGTCACCATATAGTGACATCCAACCCCGCCAAGACCGCGGCTACCTTCTGGTATTTTAGTTGAGGTATTGTGTGGGCAGCCTGAGCAAAAGTAGGGGATACGTTGCATGGTTAGACTTGGTAGATTCGCCAAAACCCCAACACTTGCTTTCAGTTGTTTGACACGTGACTGAGTCAAATCTGAGTCGTAAAAAGATTTAATACGTTGTGCGATCACCAAAGTAATTTCATCTGCGGTAATCGGTTTGGCATTATCTAGCAGAACGGCCCCCTGCTCATCCCTTCGGCCGACGAGCCGAGGCCGCTGATCCGAAGGTAGCGCATAACAGGCATTGAGCAATCCAGTTTCAAGTAGATCTCGTTTCTCTTCGATGACTAGCACTTCTTCCAAGCCGCGCGCGAAATTAGCGTAGAGTTCAGTATCTGCGGGAAAGGGCATACCGACTTTTAATATGGTAATACCCAGATTGGCGGCCTTTTGTTCACTGATGCCTAAATCTACTAATGCCTGCCGAACATCACGCCAGCTTTTGCCCATAGTTACTATTCCGAAGCGCGACTTTTTTGATGTGTGGCTGATGTAGTTCAGATTGTTAGCGCGAGAAAATACCAATGCAGCCGGCAGGCGATAATTACGAATGCGAGCCTCTTGGAGATAGACCGAATCATTCAAGAAAGCATTGACGCCTTCTGGTGGAAAATTAAAGTCAGGGGTAACGATTTGTATGCGATTGATATCAGCATCGACAGATGCGGAAGTCTCGATGGTTTCCGGCAATAGCTTATAACCAACCCAGGCGCCACAAAACCGAGAGAGTGCAATACCATAAACCCCCATATCCAATACTTCCTGAATATCTGCTGGATAAAGTATCGGCATGAAAAGGTCTTCAAACAGCAACTCGGAAGAGTATCCATTTATGGTGGAGGTCATATTGTGATCGTCACCTACAGCGATAAGTACACCACCGTGCTTAGACGATCCGTGCCAGTTACCCTGTCGTAACGCATCCATGGATTGATCGAGTCCCGGACCCTTTCCATACCAGAATGCATATACACCATCGTAGTTGCTGTCGTTATAATAGTTGGCTTGCTGGGTGCCCCATACAGATGTCATGGCAAGGTTTTCATTGATACCAGGCCAAAATCGAGTGTGATGTTCCTTAAGAAGATCTTCTACGCGCCATAATTCTTGGTCGATAGCGGTCATGGGTGATCCACGATAGCCTGACACAAACCCAGCGGTATTAAGACCAGCTGCCAGATCTCGGAGGCGCTGCACTAACATCAACCGCACCATAGCTTGGCTGCCACGAAGATGAATACTTCCTTCGTGTTTGGTAAACCTATCCTTCAAACTTACCTTGTACTTTGCCATTTCACCGTTCCAAGCTGTATGTTATTGGGCTCTAACAGTATCAATTGTGGACGCTTATGCCGTTATCAATTTGGGCAAACCAGAATTCAGCGTTTAGCTAAGGTTAGTTATGACGTTATAGCTCGCAACGTTGGTGCTGTTATCAAAGGCACAAGTTAATGGTCAGTGTTGCTATTTAATACTAGGCGCGTGTTTCCGATATTCACTGGGCGAAATCCCATGCCACAGTTTGAAGCTGCGGGAAAAATTACTGCAGTCAGAGAAGCCCAGTAGATGCGCTATGGCGCTAATTGAAAGATCCTTGCGGTGAATGTACTCCATCACTAACTCTTGACGGATAGTAAGTACAATAGCGGTTAGGCTGGTGTGTTCTAGTTGTAATGCCTGGGCCAAGTCAGACACGCTGATATTGAGTAATTGAGCTATTTCATCAATGTTATAAGCCCCTTTGGGGAGTTGTTCCAGTAAGCATATTTTTATCTGAGTACAGATGCTGGTTTGGCCCTGCTCAGCAAGATACTTCATTACCATATTGTCATTGAACCGCGCTAGGGAGGGGTTACTTCCCGGCAATTGAAAATCTAGATCATGGTTGTTGAAACGGATATAGCTGCGGTCAGACAAAAAACTAAGCGGACAACCAAAAAATGACTCGTATTCGTCGCGAAATATACCCGGATCGGCCGACTGAAGGGCTACTTTTTCTGGGTGATAATCTGGGTTATACATCATGCGTATCATGCACAACCATGTAGCTAAAGTGCCGCTGCACTGTAAATTGAGCTGTTGTGAATTAGTTGTTTTGGCTTCAGCTTGAAAATACAAAACGCCACCTTTTTCATCTTCCTCGAACCCCACGACTTCATTACTATTTATGAAGGAGTAATCTCTTGCTAATCGCAGACAAAATTCCCGCAAGTTAGCGCTAGCAAGCAGTGCGGCACCAAATTCTTCATAGGACAGAGGGAATACGTTATTGGCATACCGCAGGCCAAAGCAAGGGATAATATGTTGGTCTAACGTCAATTTTAGGATGGCATTGACAATATCAGTGGATATTCGTTCGTGGGTCTGTTCGATCAGCTTCAGATCTAGCCCTGCTTGAGCGAAGATAGCGACTGAATCTAGGTTAAAGGATTCTAATGTGCGAGCTAAACCAAGTACGGTGCCAATGTGCGCGCTGGATCCGTCATTGACTAGTCCGGTTGTCTTATCTATATGTTGTTTCATGAAGTAGGATTCACCCTTTAACCATTTTGATAACTATATTATTCATTTAATACGTTAAGTATAGGCGCTGAGTAAAAAATTTAAAGACAATTATGTAGGTGACTAAATCCTTCTAGGAAGAATAACAGTTACTTCAGCGGTAACGGTTGTAATGTCCTGATTGGCCATCGCCAAATTGATAACGACAGCGCTTTGCTCTTCTAGTAACTCTACAATAGTGCCGGAAATAGTGACCACACTGCCGGGGCAATTAAAATTTGTCATGCGCAATGATTTTATTTTTTTTAAAGAACCTTTAAGCCCCATCCACTCTCGAACTAAACGCTCAAACATTCCCATAATAAAGAATGTATTAGCAAATGCGTCCGGGGCGCCAGTTATCTTCGCCACGTCATTGTCGTGGTGCATTAGTGAGAAATCTCGATTTGAACCCGCTTCCATTACCAGTCGCTGTAAGGTTATTGGGATGGAAATAGGTTTGATGATGCTGTCTGTATGCACATCTTCAAAATAAATTTGATGGTCCCAGTCCATTAGTGCTCCCTCTTCTTTAGTTCAGTCACATTTTCTGGGGGATTAAAACGAAAAATAGTTAATACCGAAATTGCCACCACTTCTCCATTCTGGTTGGTATAGGTATCTTCTTGCCTCAAAAATGCACCTTTACCGACACGCATTTCCTTGTGAGTGATATCAAGAAGTTTACTTGTGATCTTAATTTCATCACCCAATAGCATCGGAGTGAAATACTCAACCTCAATGTCAGTAGCAAAACTCAATGTGCATGGCGCCGGCACGTCAAAAATAACCGGAATATTGATTTGCTTGGGTTCATCCCCTGCTTTTGCTAATGGATCGCTCGGCTTCCAATACGGGCCGATACCGAACGTTTGAGCCATAGTAACGGGGGCCACAATACCTTTATAGCCGGCAGATTTGGCGGCTTCCTCATCACGATAGATCGGACAGTCAAATTGTTTAGATTCCAGCCACCGCCGAATAGCGCCTTTCTCTACAGCGTCGGCACCTATACTTACACCAACAACTTTATTAACAAAGGTTTTGGTTTCTTCCCATTCACCCCATTTACCCCATTCTGTCGTCATTCTTAGTACCTTGTTGTTTTGTTTTAGGCTAATTTCCTGAATGAGAGCGCTACTTTGTTAATCTGTGGGCTGAAAATAATGCAGGGTTACCTCGTCAGTAACTGGTTTAAAAACAACTTCAACATTCATTCCAATTTTGACATTTTCGGGCTCGCAGTTGATGATATTAGTGGTCATTCGGACTCCTTCCGGCAGGTCTATCCATGCCAATATAATGGGAAGATCGTCATGAAATATAGGTTCAACACCTTCATAGGTTACAGAGAAGGAATAAATCGTTCCTTTACCGCTGGATTCTTTCCAGCCCAAATTGGTTGACCAGCATTCCGAGCAAAATTTTCTAGGGTACGTCATAGGAGAATGGCAGTCATCACAGTTCTGTATTAACAGTTTGCCTTGCTTGGTGCCTATCCAAAACTCCGCACTATGCGGTTGGATGACTGGTAACGGTTTTTTATAGCCACTCATCGCGCTTCACTCCCAAATATAGTTGTGCAGGTATTCATTACCGACCCACCTGAGGTAGTTACAATAACGTTGTCGCAGTTGTTAATCTGACGTTCACCGGCTTCTCCTCGAATCTGCCGAACTGTGTCTATGTAAAAAGCCATACTAACCCCGGAACCTGTGTGACCCCTGCCGGTTGCATCACCCATAGTAGTGCAGGGCAGATCGCCGCCGGGGCCGCATCGTCCGTCGGCCCATACTCTTGCTCCTTCACCTTCTTTGCAAACACCGTAACCTTCCAGTGCGGAACATTGCGTATAGGGATATGCTCCATAAATTTGTCTAAGATTCATGTCGTCGATATGCAAGCCAGCCTGCTTTAGTGCATCTTGGCTTGACTCTCGATAGGCTTTTCGGTGGAAAAGGTCCTCTCTTACAAATGGGGTTGCACTCATAAAGCGGGTGCCGTGACCTAATTTATAGGCATGGCGACCGCTACCTAAAGTTTTTGCAATTTCATGAGAAGTCACGACCATCGCACCACCCCCATCGGCGAGAAGGTTACATTCTTTGGCCTTTAATGGCGTACTAATCATGCGAGATTCAAGTACGTCCGCCAAGGTGATGGGTTTACCATAAAAAATTGAGTTAGGATCTTTTGCAGCCCAGGCCCGAAGGGCAACGGTAACGGCAGCCATTTGAGCCTCTGTCGCCCCAGTTTCATGCATATAACGATTGGTGATCAAACCCATCGAACCATTAAAGGACACTCCGAAAGGATATTCCCATTGTTTATCTAGAGGCGCTGTCGCAAAAAAATTAATTAGATCCGCTGGGGGGATATCGGATTGAACAGTGGTGTGGGGGATTAATACGAAGTTGGCCTGACCGCAGTCGATTAACTCTTGGGCCAATCGCAGACAATTTGTATTCGACGCACCGCCAGCATTGGTTATACAGATATCTCGACATCCTTTTAAACCTAGCACTTCGGGTATCTTTCCCAATGCCATGTCGTTCTGCATTTCTGGTTGTGCCATTGGATTAGGGGAAATTACGGCGTTAATTTCGTTTTTATCGATTCCAGCATCGCGCACAGCACCCATGCATACTTCTAGTAAAATATCCCATCGTGTGCGCTCTGGGTCGCGTTTGGTTGGCACTTCAGCGATGCCAATAATGGCTAGACCTTTACTCATGAAAACTCCCTAATCAAAAGTTGTTAAAAAGATTGTCTGAAAACTAAATTCACCAATATCGAACAATAAAATTCCCTAGTGTTACTGGCTGATTCTCACCAACAATAGTCCAGGTGAAATCGTAATGAATAGCTATGCCTAATTCCCGTTTTTCGATACGCTCTATAATGAACTTAAGTGTTAGTTTAGAACCTGCGGTTACTGGCTTTAAAATACGAAATCGGTCGCTGCCAAGGAATAATGCCGTGATGTTATTTATTTCTACGTTGTCAAAATATACCGAATGTAGCAGTGACATCGTATACATTCCTGGCGCAACAATATTGCCAAAAGACGATTCTTTACTTGCTTCTTCGTCCCAGTGAAACCAATCCATCTGATTGACGGATGCACAAAACTGCTGAATCTTTTCCTTGGTGACCAAGATAGGTTCGGAGGTGAATAACTCCTGCCCAGTTAAAAGGCTAAAATCATCTAGGCAATTTATTAGGACTTTAGTAGCCATTAATTCAGGTTCCGTTGTAAGATAGATAAGAGCGATGCCGTATTAATAGTCACACGAACAAATCTATATTATCTGTAATGCTAACATCTATAGATCTCCTAGCCGCGACGGCTTCGGGGCACGTTGGCACTAAAAACTCCCACAGCTCAGCTGGCATATTACTTCCCTCTGTACGTCTGCGGCTATTATCGCAATTGGTCCTGACAGGCGCTGTTAGAATATTTGAAATGAGCGATTCATTAATCCCGAGCATGGTGACTAACTTATTGTTTACCTCCTCGACAAAACTGTGACGAGCCTCCCATAACGAGGCGCTACGGACGCCTGCAGCCAGTAGCGGATCGGAAGTAGAATATTCTTGACTACCAAACCAGGCTAATATCATTGAAAGTCGTGCAGGCAATGCCAATTCAAGATCCTGTCGCTCTTCATTTGTCAGTTCTTTTAGCCAACCGGTGATATTCATGCGGTGAAAGTATGATTCAGAGCCGATATGTTCGACCATGCCTTCAAGTGATTTATTGCTCCCGCCTTTGAATGTGCATAAAAACCGCCAGGTCGCGTCGCCGACTAAAAGTGAGGTCACCACAAAATCACCCCAGTTGGATGGGGGGTTATCCAATACCTGCATACTATGAATTTTCTCAATACCGCGACCAAATTCAAGTTGCTGATCTGGCATATCATGCCAGTCCTCTAGAATCTGAAATAGAGCGCGGGTGTGTCCAAGTGTGTCTTGCGCCATTCCGGCAAATGCGGTGCAGTCAGTCAGACTGCGACCATTCATTATGACCTTTAAAAACCAGTGCCCCAAAACCCAGTTGGTGTCGGCAGCACAGAGCAATTCAGCTACTAAATAGTGTTGTAAGTCATCTTTAGTGATCATTAATAAACCTCGTTAATTTCTTTGCCTTATTTCTTGGATAAAAAAATGTGTGTATTTAGCTTGGCTGTTTCTGTTCCCATTTCATCCAGCCAAAAGTATTTTTGCAGTTGTTACACTTGAATAAGACTTCAGAAACCGTGCCGCCAAAAGGGCTTATCACTTCGGTCTCAAAAGAATCACACCAAGCACACTTAACTTCTTGATCATAACTGTCACGAAAAACTGAAACTGGACTTTCACTTTTATCTTTCATCTCTGGTTTGGGGTTAGGCTTGAATTTAGTCATATCTATACCGCGCCAATACCGCCGCCAGAGCCCGAAATAATCGTGATAATTGCGGAACGTGGCATTACGCAGAGTTCAAGCCAGGGTTTTTCTGAATACATCAGTCGTGTTTGTGCGGTCGCCATTTCTTCATTAGGCGCTGTGAGACAGCCGATATGAGACAAACTGTGTTCGGGCTTAAGTCGAGCAAAGACCTCATAGTAGGTATCATAAGAAATACTTTTTTTTCTTTTTTGCATTTGCACTCTCCAAATTAAGACTGAGGATCTAAATGATGTAACCGTGACTTTTCGCGTTATCGCGAGCTTCCTTGGATAACTTAGTTCGATCCCATTGTTTTCCCCATTCAGCTTTCACCTTTACATTGCCTGCGCCGACTATTTTACGGACCGCCTTTTCTGCATCATTCTTAATTAGATCCATAGCAGGGCAACCGATGCACGGAAAAACTAGTCCGACTTCGATATCACCATCGGCGTTAATAGCTACTCGCCCAATCATGCCCATATCATTTAGATTGACATTCATATGGGGATCCATCACATTTTCCATAGAATCTATTACGTCTTGCTTTACGATTGCCATAAAAAGCTCCCCCATTCTTCACGCTGTAAACGCTCATAAACCGCAGGACGCATGGGGCCGCCGATCTTAAATTCATTGATAAAAGTATCCCAGTCGCTTTCCTCACGAATCCATTCTTTTTTGTCACGATCAAATAACATGGGAAATGGCTCATCAAAAACCCATTCTTGAGTTTCATCGTTAAAGTGCGCAGGCACTTCAAGTCCAACTCGCTGCGCAAAAAGGCACGCCGATTTAAGCCATTTGCCACGCATAGTGTCATTAGTCCATTTACGAATGCCGTAAGTTAGCTGATCTGGATGTCCTTTAAGATGATCTGGTCGGCCATACCAATGGTAGCCCCACGGGAAAATCCATTTAACTGCATCATTGACCATTTGCTTCGTCTCTTCCGAAAAACTCATAAAATATTCCGTCCACATAGCGCCATGACGAAAATGAAATGCTTCTTCAAAGTTCACCTTGCGCAATGTCCGCCGATAGGGCGCGAAGCTGCAATGTAGCTCGATATCCCATGTGGTGAAGCGTCCTGCCCGGTCCAAAAATGCCTGAGCAACAACAAACTCGACATAATTACTAATCGGGAACTCCATAATTGGTAGCGACCAATAGCTGTTTGGGTCGACTTCAAAAGACTGCTCCTGCATGCTGAAACCAAAACGCTCCCACAACATACCCTGTTGGTGAGCATGCCCAACCTCATCCTGAATGCTGCCTGCCACTGCTATTTTGGCGCCAAGATCGGGGCAGGTGCGGAATGCGGTTTGCGCCCAGGTCAATACCGTCACTTCTCCTTGTGCTGCAATCGCAAGTGTGCGCTCTAGAACAGCGCGATAACGTGGTGTCATGTCGGCCAGATCTTCGATTAACTGCCCGCTATTAATGCGTTCCAGCAATGCTTTCTCAGCGGCTTCGTCATCTAGTTGTACGGCCTGTTGGGTGCTGCTCATGCTAGGCTCCTTTAATCTGAGTTATTTTTATTGGTGGTCGCGAAAGCCCCGTCAATTGAGGAAAAACTATAAGCAATGTAGGCGTGGATGTTACTATCAAATGAGGCAATTCAAGGGTCTCGTGGGCTAATTAAAAGCTCTAGGTTGTGACTGAAGGCCCTCGGGCGAAAATCTTGTTAACATCGCGATGATTGTTGTTAGTTGCTGTTGGGCTTACTAAGTGCCGTAATACTTTTAATTATAGAGCTTGTTGTTATGCTCAAAATGATATGGCGTATCGATTTACCTGTCGATACTCTGCCAAATCAGTAAACTTTAGAGACACGGTAAGAAACCAACATATCCTTCTGGACTGAACGAATATGAATGATTTAACAAACAAGGGACCTTTGTCTGGATTTCGATTTATAGAGATTGAAGGTATTGGTCCTGCACCTTTTGCTGGCATGATGTTGGCCGATATGGGTGCTGACGTCATTGTTGTCGAGCGAACCGACGGAAAGGCTGATGCCACTACTGACTTTGGTTCGACAGATATTCTTAAACGCGGAAAACGGTCAATTGCGGTAGATTTGAAGTCGGAGGCTGGGAGAGAATTAGTATTAAAGTTGATCGAGTCCGCCAATGGCTTGATCGAGGGTATGCGGCCCGGTGTTATGGAACGGTTAGATCTGGGCCCGGAGGTTTGCCTGCAACGTAATCCTGAGTTGGTATATGGCCGTGTTACTGGCTGGGGGCAGGATGGCCCCATGGCCCTGAGGGCTGCTCATGACATAAACTACATCGCGCTTTCAGGCGCTCTATGGTATTCAGGCAGACCAGGTGAACCCCCGTTTGCACCACCTACATTGATAGGTGATGTTGGTGGTGGTGCGTTGCATTTGGTTGTCGGTTTATTGGCAGCCGCACTTAATGCGAAGAAGACACATTGTGGTCAGGTAGTAGATGCCAATGTGGTTGACGGTTCAGCGAATATGATGAACCTAGTGTTGAGTCTTATAGCTAGTGGGCAGGGCAGTTTTAGCCGCGGTCAAAGTTTGATCGACGGACCTCATTGGTTTGATAGCTATCGTTGTAGTGACGGCCAATTTATCACCGTGGGTTCGTTAGAGGTCAAGTTCTATAAAACTCTATTGGTGGCCCTAGGTTTGGAGCAAGACCCTGTTTTTCAAGAGCAGTATAACTCGGTTCTTTGGCCAGGGCAGAAAGAGCGATTGACCGAGATTTTTCTGAGTCGGACGCAAGCGCAGTGGGTGGAGATGTTTGGCGAGTCAGATGCTTGTTTTGCTCCAGTGCTTGATCCTCGACAGGCCATGGAACACTCTCACAATCAGGCACGTGGCTTTTATTTTGAGCGTGATGGCATTTTGCAGGCCGCTCCATCCCCACGTTTCTCCGTCACGCAAAAGTCTAGTATTGGGAATATTTCCCCGCGTGGCGCTAATACCAGGGCGATCATGACTGAGCTAGGCTTAACTGACGTGGAAATTAAAAAACATTTAGAGGCCGGCCTCTGCCTGCAAAGTAATGACTGATCACAGAGAACTTTGATTGTTTTCCTTACGTGGTGTTAAGCGATGCGCGGTAATCTCGTGGAGAAACGCCAGTCCAGCTCTTAAATGCTCTTGAGAAGTTGCCGTAATCAGAAAAACCTAATAAATAAGCAATTTCTGGCATAGCCATCCCTTTTCTGAGATATTCTTTGGTCATGTCGAAGCGAGTCTGGTTAAGGATTTCTTTATAGCTAGTGCCAGCGCTTTCTAATTTGTTATATAGCGTCCGCGGACTGACATTCAGTGCACTAGCTACAACCTCCTTGCCTGCTTTACATTGAGGTAAGAGTTCTGTCAGAGCTGTTGCCACACTTGAAGGGAAATCGGAACGATCCAGCTTACGCAGATACTCTATTGTTAGCCCTTCATAGAGCTTTGCCAGCGCAGGGTTAGCCGTTGGCAGTGGCTTTTTCATGTCCTCCAAAGCCAATACCAATGTGCTTTCAGGGACGTCAAAGATGACCTTACATCCAAAAAATTGCTCGTATCTTGCGACGTGCCCGATAGGTTCAGGTCTCCTTAGCTCGACCCTTAATGGTTTGTAGTCAGCCGCATAACCCATGTGCAGAATTTTCATTGTTATGGAGGCCCAGCCATCGACTCTTAAAGGCGCAATATCGAGGTCGGTTGATAAATGTGAGACAAGGCTCAGGGTGTCACCATCCGGCTTTAATGTGAGAATATCTTTATTACTAATCAACCGATAGTAACGAATATAGTGGTTAATTAGATCTTGCAGTGTTTCGCTTGCCAGCATGGCAAAGCCAAGAGAGTTAAAGGTCGTTGGATGGACATAATCGTGTAATTTGAGCCCCAAGCATGGATCATTGCTTGCGTCTTGCGCCAGCCTTGCTAAATGATCCATTTTATCAAAGGGAAGACGAAAGCTAGGATCATGAATCAAATCAGCGTCAATTCCTGCTTGAGTCATCAGTTTATCGGCATCAATACCCTCAGCCACTAGAGTTTGATGGATTACTGTCGCTAAGGAGCCAATGGTATGAAGATTTATCACATTAACGCGCCTGTAAAGTCCCAACATTTGGTCACTTCCAGACCATTGGATTGCAATGTTCAACAATTTTGTATGTGTAGATTATAGGTCTACCGGATTAAAATCAAAGGGTTATATGCTTTATTAAGAGCGTGGAGGGTTATCATATCTAGTTTTCCGCGACACAAAATTCTTTTGCTTATTGGAATGATAAATCTATTGCCGAGATTGATATTTCCATAAGACGTGTAAAATATAAGCATACATAGTAACTATATCTGTGAATAAAAACTAAAAATGTATTGGGAGAGTAATGCTATGAAGAAAGTTTATTTGAAAAATTTTTGTTTAACTACATTAGTTCTGGCTTGCAGTGTCGCAGTGTCTACCATAGGAGTTGCGGCAGAGCTTGAAGAAATTATTGTTTCAGCCACTAAGCGCGAGACTAGTATCCAAGACATTCCAATGTCTGTTGAAGCTATTTCTGGAGAAGCAATGGCAAGGCAGGGGATCGCTAATTTTGAAGACCTATCTACTATCGTGCCAAGTTTTAAAGTAGGTAATGGTGCGTCGGGGTCTACCATCTCTATGCGCGGGATGGGTACCGGAGCAAACCGCGCTTTTGAACAATCTGTGGCTATGTTTACCGATGGCGTTTATATGCCTCGTGGTCGCCAGTATGTCATTCCTTTTGTCGATCTCGAGCGTGTAGAAGTGCTGCGTGGTCCTCAAGCGGTAATGTTTGGTTTAAATGCTACTGCGGGTTCCTTAAGTGTTCATTCCGCTAAAAATCAGCCAGGTGATGAGTTTCACGCGTCAATTAAAGTAGATTATGAAACCAAATATCAAAGTACAAAAACAACACTAGTGACTGGTGGTTCTGTAGGAGAGGATCTGGGTGTACGTTTAGTTTACCAAAACGCTAACGGAACTGAAGGATATATTGAAAATACGGTCACCGGTGAAGATTTTGGCGAAGTAGACAATGAACTGGTTCGTCTAACCGCAGTCTGGAAGCCTAGTGAGAATCTCAAGATAACGACAAAATTTGAAGATGGTAAGTATCATCAAGACGGTGGTTATGGTGAATTCTATGGTAATGCCTTAGCGGCTATGGCGACAGGAGATGGCGAGTTAAACCATAAGACTCAAGGGTCTAACCATCCATCAGACTGGGTGGGTTTGAATTCTGTAGATGGTCCTAGCTCTCAAGCAGATACTACCAATATTACAATTAGTGCTGATTGGTTGATTGGTGAGAGTACATTAACAGCGGTCTATGGTTATTCAGAATTTGAATGGAAAACGGGTTTTGATATTGATGCTCTTACCTGGGATGGAGTTTTCCCTGATCTTCCATCTACTTTAGATGAAAACTATGAGCAGGATACTTTCGAAATCCGTTGGGCGTCTCCCGTAGGCGAGGCGTTTGAATACTTAGCTGGTATGTACTTTCAAAATGCGGATGCTGATCAAAAAAACCCAGCATTTTTGAAAATGTTGGGATCAACCCAAGATATTACCCAGTCAGCCCCAGGTACGGAGTTTTTGGGCATCACAAATTACATCGCTATGGATCAAGAAATGTGGTCGATATTTGCTAGTGGCACTTGGAATCTAAGTGACACGACGCGAATCATTGCGGGTATGCGTCATGTGGATGATTCTAGAGCATACGATGTGTTGCCGAATACATACTCATTTTCTCCAACTTTTGCTGGGTTTGACTATGAAGGCGCAGCGACTTCAAATAAGTTTAGCTCTCAAAATACTATGCCGGAAGTCGCTGTTCAGTGGGATTTAGATGATGGCACTATGATGTTTGCCAAAGTAGGCACCAGTGCCAAATCAGGTGGTTATGCGACCAGCGGCGACGCGTATAAAGACGAAACGGTCGTCGGTTTTGAATTTGGTGTTAAGGCAGGTCTACTCGATGGAGCGGCAGAGCTAAATGCAACGATTTTCCGCAATACGTTTGATGACTTGCAGGTCGCAGCATTTGACACGTCCGGTGCAGTACCAGTAGCGGTTGTTAATAATGCGGGTACAGCCATTACTCAAGGTATAGAGCTGGATGGTCGTTGGGCTGTTAACGACTGGCTGACGTTAAGTGGTTCGATTGCCCATTTGAATGCCGAGTTTGACGAGTTTAGTGCAGGCCCCTGTCCTAATTCGGGTACGTCTCCTTCCTCCGACAATGGCGACGGAACCTGTGATCTAAGTGGCGCAAATATGCCATATGCTGCTGATATGTCCGGCAACTTTGATGCGGACATTCGCCGACCGTTGAGTGATTCAATTGATTTCAACGCAGGCTTAAACTTAAGCTACAGTGATGATTATTTCACTGATGGTGCTCTGCATGAAGCGGCTATTCAAGATGCTTATACTAAGGTAGGAGCGCGTATTGGTCTTGCTGCTAGTGATGGTAAGTGGTCTGTCAGCTTGATTGGTCAAAATCTTTCGAATGAAATTACGACGACTACGTCACAATCATATGGCGGAGCCTATCTTGGTTATGCAGCGGCCCCTCGGACCATAATGTTACAGGCTAAATTTAGGTTAGCTGACTAAGGATTGTTAGTATTTTCTTCTTGCGCTAGATGCGCGTAAATAGCTACAAGGTTTCGTGGCTAAAGATTACATTCAAAGGGGGCATATGCCCCCTTTTTTTAGTTTGAAGTTAGGGATACTGGATTTGTAATATAAGGCTTAGCATGAGAGCACTTATCAAGCAGTTTCTTCGCCAGATGGCTATAGGGCTTACTTTTGTGTTTGCAGGTGCACGGGTATTGATGTTAATCACCTTCGGCTCGTTAGTTGCAGCGGATGGCTTGTTATCCCAAAAAGATCTAGGCCTATATGACAGTTGGCAGCGAAAATCTCTCTATATTCCAATGCGTGATGGTATTCAGCTCGCCGTTGATTACTATCAACCGACGAGAAATGGAGAGCTCCACACTGCACCTTTACCTGTGGTCTGGCGGTTTAGTCCCTATGGTCGTTACGTTAATGATAATCCAAAAAATAAAAACCAGATCAGTCAACGTAGTTTAGGTACTTTTAATGGACCTGAAGTTTTTGAGAATTTATTGCGGAATGGTTATATCGTTGCAGAAGCGGACGTCCGAGGCTATGCCGCGTCTTACGGAACCAATCAGCTATGGCTAGGGCCTCAGGAAGGCAGGGATGCTCATGACATAACCGAATGGTTAGCCGAGCAATCGTGGAGTAACGGTAACATAGGTATGCTGGGCCTTTCTTACCTAGCATCGGTGCAATATTTTGCGATGGCAGAAAAGCCACCGCATCTAAAAGCGACATTTGCGGCGATGGGTCAATTTGACCACTTTGACACTTTTAGTTCAAATGGAGTCCCTCGGGCAGACTTACCAGCTTATTGGAGGTTAATCAGAGCAAACCTAGATATGGGCCAAGGCGCTAGAGTGGATGCAGATACCGATGGCGTGTTACTCCACCAAGCGACGCGAGACCATTATGGGAATCGCGACCTTCCTGATCAACTACGTGGCTTAGAGTTTCGTGACAGTGTCGACCTTATCAGCGGCGATCAGCATCATTTGGACGCTAGTCCTTGGGGGAAATTGGGAGAAATAGAAGAATCCGGTATTGCTATTTACCACTTTACAGGATGGTTTGATGCCTATGGAAAGGATCAATTACTCTACTTTGCCAACTTAAGAAACCCACAAAAACTGCATGTTGGGCCTTATTTTCATACGGATAGTTTTGGGATAGATATTCAGGAGGAGACGCGACGATGGTTCGATCACTGGCTAAAGAAAATTGATACCGGAATGATGGACGAACCGCCAATTCGCTATTTTGTAGTGGGTGAAGAGCCGGAATTTGGCTGGAAGTCGGCTACTCATTGGCCTTTGCCTCAAGAAGTGCGCGAGGAATACTTTTTTACTCAAGGCAAGACGGGCACTGTTCAATCAGTTAATGATGGTTCTCTCTCTGTTATCCCTATTTTTAGCGATGTAGGCAAAGACCTTTATCTGGTTGACCGTGGCGTATCCTTGGGGTCATTTTTAGCACGAAATAATGGCGTAATGAGAGAATGTGGCGAAAAATTCAAAGTTGATAAATCCTGTTATCTAAATTCTGGCTATCCAGATTTGTCTGAACGCTATGATGCGAAAGGCCTTACATATACCAGCGGAAAACTGGTAAAAGATATGGTTATTGCGGGTCACCCTGTGGTACGTTTGTGGGTAACTGCAAATACAGATGATGCCGATTTTTTTATCGTTTTGGAGGAGGTTGAGCCAGACGGTACTTCTCACTTTGTAACGACTAATGCAGTTCGAGCATCACATAGAACAGTTAATAAAGCGCCCTTTAACAATTTGGGACTTCCTTGGTTGGGCCACTTCAAAGCCGATGCCAAAATGCTGACTAGAATACCGTCAATAATTGAATTAGATTTAAAGCCTATAGCCAATTTGTTTGATAAGGGTAATCGTATTCGAGTTACGATTACTGGTGCTGAGGCGGAAGATGGTGATGCTAGTCCTTTAAGTGGGAATCGAGAATTTACCATCTATCGAAACAAGAAATATAGTTCATCAATTGATTTGCCTGTGATTCCCTTGACGATGCACACTGAGTATTAACACAGGCGGCCTAGGCACTGAAATTGGGCCGCTAGAAAAATTTCAAATTCATGAAGGCCGCCGGACTTATGCTAGCCTAAATGCTTAAAGTTGTAGGTGAGGTGGAATGACAAATCTATTGCCTAGATTGATATTTCTAATACTTCATCAAAATATAAATATATATCGTTGCCAGATGACTTGAGGTTCTGCATTCAAGTCCTAGGGATAAATTATCCTAATTCCGCTCCGCTTAGTGGCTACCTGAATATATACGTAAGCTGATTAGATGCTAAATAAATGGAGACGCAAGTGCGGTCCCTCACGTTGGTTTTTTAATATAGAGGTAACTATGCAAGGTTCACAAACTAAAAGTATCCGTAAGGTTGCGCTCACTTCTTTAGCTGGTACAAGTATCGAGTGGTATGACTTCTTTCTCTATGGGACTGCGGCAGCTATTATTTTTCCGAAAGCGTTCTTCCCTGCAGATATGCCTGCGATGATTGCTTTAATTGCATCATTTAGCACTTTTGCCGTAGGGTTTTTAGCTAGGCCATTAGGTGGCATTGTTTTCGGTCATTTTGGTGATCGTGTCGGCCGTAAAAAGACTCTTGTAACCGCATTAATGATAATGGGGATCTCAACGACGCTTATTGGTTTTCTTCCGACCTATGACACCATTGGCTATATAGCGCCTTTAATGCTCGTTCTTTTGCGTTTTGCGCAGGGTCTGGCTATTGGTGGTCAATGGGGCGGCGCTATGCTTCTAGTGACGGAGAGCGCGCCTCCAGATAAACGAGGCTGGTATGGCGCCTACGCCCAAGCTGGCGCGCCCATTGGAGTAATCTTAGCTAATCTAGCGTTTCTTGGTGTTAGCGGAAGTATGACCGAAACAGCATTTTTGGACTGGGGTTGGCGAATTCCTTTTGTTGCCAGCATCCTCCTTGTTTGTGTCAGCTTATATCTTCAATTGAATCTTGAGGATACGGATGCTTTTAAAAAATTAGCAGCTAGTCAGTCCGCGGAGTCTAATGCTGATAAACCTACTCAAAGATCACCTATTATTGAAGTATTATCTCGTCACCCTGGACGTATTTTTCTCGCCGCGGGTGCCTTTCTTTCTATCCAGGTTACATTTTACATTTTGATTGCGTTTATTATGGCTTATGGGGTCAACTCGCCAAGTGTCATGCTGTCGCGCGATACTATGCTGACGGCTATTTTAATAGGGGCGATGGTGATGATACCCTCTCTATTTTGGGCTGCCGGCATGTCAGATCGCGTTGGCCGAAAGCGCGTTTATACTTGGGGCGCGGTTCTGTCGGGTGCCTGGGCCTTTGCTTTATTTCCACTAGTTGATACAGGTAATATAATTGTAGTGACGGGTGCAATCAGTGTCGGTCTAGCTTTTGTCGGCATGCAATACGGCCCGCAAGCAGCCTTTTTTACCGAGCTTTTTAGTACAGATGTTCGCTATTCAGGCGCGTCACTCGGCTATCAAATAGGCGCTATTTTAGGTGGAGCACTGGCTCCGAGTATCGCCGTCATGCTTTGGACTACCTATGGCGTTGTCTATGTTTCGGTCTATATGGCATTAGCAGCGATAGCGACTGTCGTCTGTATTTCTATGCTATCTGAGACATCAGGAAAATCCTTGGATTAATTGAGTGCGACTAACGAGTCGCGACTCGATTAACCGAGGGGTAACAAAATCGATTGACTTACTTTAGGGCGGTATTAAACAAATGGATCTAGGGTTGATGGGAAAAGTAGCTTTGGTGACTGGGGCGGCTTCTAAAAAAGGTATTGGCGCCGCTATAGCACGGGGGCTAGCGGCGGAAGGGGTTATTGTTGTATTGACAGACATTGCTGATGGCATTGACGAAATAGCCAGTGATATTTGTACAACAGGTGGGCGAGCTATTGCCTTAAAGGGTGATCAATGCAGAGATGAGGATGTCGCGCAGATAGTAATAAAAGTTGAGAGAGAGCTTGGCGGCATAGATATTTTGATTAACGCGGCCGCCATCACTAATAATCTGGGATCTATAATTAATATGGATCCGCAAAAATGGCGAAAAGAGATAGATGTCAGCCTCACGGGGCCCTACTTGTGGGTTAGATCAGTGTTGCCATTGATGCGTCGTAATAGATGGGGTCGGATAGTCAACATTTCTTCCACAAATTCAATTTTAGGGCAGTCTGGGGTGCCAGCTTACGTGGCGGCTAAAGGAGGTCTTAATTCGCTTACCAAGCAGGTGGCATTGGAGTCAGCAGCCAAAGGAATTACTTGTAATGCGTTGGTTTTGGGGTTGGTTGCAACCGAGATCTACCAGCGGGGCTCTTTTGATAAGAATGTTGTCCAAAAAATGGTCAATGCGGTGCCGATGAGTCGAATGGGTACAGCGGAAGAGGTAAGTAGTGTTACTGCTTTTCTTTGTTCTCATCAAGCCAGCTTTATTACTGGTGCTTTAATAACTGTTGACGGCGGGATGAGCCTAGGCGCCCAGTAGCAGGTATAAACTAAAAAGGGATTCCCATCCCAATTAGCTCCCCGTAACGAACGGCTAAACAACTCAGGCTTTGTTATTGATGCGTTTAGCTACACCGTTATTGGAGGATTATCATGTAATAGAAATGATCCTCAGTGACGCTATGCCGTAAATACTAGAGAAGGTTAAGGCGTTTAAACAAGTTCAAATAGAGAACCAAGAACGTTAGCGTTTTCATTAAATAAATGATTCTATAGGCAGTGTGCGGACTAACCGCGTGAGGGGTGAAGCATGCAAAAACTCAGACAAAGTTACTTTACCGGCGAAGGTAACGGACAGTTACTTTATGAAACGATTGGTAGCTGTTTTGAAAGAGTAGCCAAAGCGAATCCAAAAGGCTTGGCGATTATAGTTAAGCATCAGGGTGTTCGGTGGAGCTACCAAGAGCTCTATGAACAAGTTGATCGTCTATCGGTTGGTCTATTAGCTTTAGGGATTCAGCCTGGTGATCGCGTGGGTATTTGGGGGCCGAATTCGATTGAATGGGTGATGACCCAGCTGGCAACCGCGAGAATAGGCGCAATCATGGTGTGCATTAATCCAGCGTATAGGCTCTATGAATTGGAATATGCACTAAACAAGGCTTCGTGCAAGGCAATCATTACCGCTGAGAAATTCAAAAGTAGCGACTATCTGACTATGCTAAACGAGCTTGCACCTGAATTGAAGCATAGCCAAGCAGGTACTTTAAAGTCGGCAAAGTTACCTCACTTGGAGCTGGTGATCCGAATGGGTACACAAGAGTCTGCAGGCATGCTTAATTTTGACGATATTTGTAGCTTGGGCGGTGAGAGCGAGCGGCAGCGTCTTGAGGGCTTGCAATTTGAACTCAAACCCGATGACGCGATTAATATTCAGTTCACAAGTGGTACCACAGGGCAGCCAAAAGGTGCGACTCTTAGTCATTGCAATATCCTTAACAATGGTTGGAACAGCGCACAGGGTATGCAATTGACGGAGCGAGACAAGTTATGTATTCCCGTCCCGTTATATCATTGTTTTGGGATGGTTTTGGGCGTGTTGGCCTGTGTTACATCTGGAGCGACTATGGTTTTTCCGGGCGAAGCATTTGACGCAGAAATTACTCTAGCGACAGTTGAAGAGGAAAAGTGCACAGGGTTACATGGCGTGCCGACTATGTTTGTTACGCAGTTAGATTCACCTGGGTTTAACAAATACGATGTCTCTACTTTGCGCACTGGTATTATTGCGGGTGCTCCCTGTGCTGAAGAGCTAATGAATAGGATTATTGGAGATTTAAATATGAGCAGTGTGGTCATTGGTTACGGTCAAACTGAAGTGAGCCCAATTAACCATATGACGCTGCCTGATGACACTTTGGAAAATCGTACGCAGACAGTAGGGCGGGCAATTCCTTACGTTGAAATCAAGATCGTCGATGAGCATGACAGAGTGCTAGCAATTGGGGAGCAAGGGGAAATTTGTACTCGCGGGTACTCGGTGATGAAGGGTTACTGGGATGATGAGCAGCGCACTAATGAAACTATTATCGACGGATGGCTTCACTCCGGCGATTTGGCGACCATGGACGAATTTGGTTATGTGAAAATCACAGGTCGAATTAAGGACATGCTTATTCGTGGTGGAGAAAATATTTACCCACGCGAGATAGAGGACTTCTTATATACCAACCCAAAAATTAGCGAGGCTCAAGTATTTGGTGTGCCAGACGAAAAAATGGGCGAAGAGGTGTGTGTTTGGATTCAGCTCAAAGATGGACAGTCGGCTACCGATCAAGAGATCCGTAAATTCTGTGAAGGCCAGATTACCCATTTCAAAATTCCACGGCATATCAGGTTTGTTAAAGAATTTCCGATGACGGTCACGGGGAAAATTCGCAAGATTGAGATGCGTGAAGCTATGTCCGCCGAATTAAAGAAAGTAGTAAGCTAAATAAATCAGCGAGCGGGCGAAGAGGAGGGCTGACCTAGATTAATGGCTGCTAATAGAATTACGAGGTTCTAACTGTACTTAATAGACTTTGTTACAAACTTTGTAACCAGCACTGATCTAACCAACTGAAAGAAAACAAGAACTATGGTTGGTTGATAACGGCGCTGAAAAACAGGTATTACAAGGGAGTTACAAGCATGATAACTCATGCTGTAACCCATTGTTTTTAAAGTATATATTGTAGAGCAACTATTGAGTGGGAGTAGTCGGGTAGGTGTAACCCAT
>Ga0307997_10000103_pt1 | contig 34599 bp, 23 predicted proteins | sample Davwhametageno36_FD_203165 | JGI IMG/M metagenome (GOLD analysis project Ga0307997, IMG submission 203165) | Marine microbial communities from Davis Island wharf, Antarctic Ocean - #36 | ecosystem: Environmental > Aquatic > Marine > Unclassified | place: Antarctic Ocean: Davis Island wharf... | reverse complement strand
ACGGTTCGATGTTAGGCGCTCTGAACTTAGAAATGAGTTGCTAAGGAGTTGTTGGTAATCATTAATCCCAACCTATCACCTTATTTAGAAAGGCAGATGCAGCAGTAGTTGTAGTCTGTCTTTTTTTTAACATATAAATACTGGGTATGAAAAATATCCTACTATCCTTATCTCTAATATTCCTAATATCTGCATGCGACTATAGTGTCGAGTCAGCTAACGCACATAGTAATCCTGCACTAACTGCATCACAGTACATTAACTATTCAGAAAATACACACAGGGCTGAACTTGCAGCGTATATAGGAGTAGATCCAAAACGTACAGAATGGTGCGCTGCTTTTGTTAATGCTGTATTAACTGAAAGCGGAATAGCTAACAACGCATTACACCAACATCCTTATGCAGCAAGAAGTTTCTTAGATTGGGGTACAGTAGTTGAAACTCCTATACCCGGCGACCTTATAATATTTCCAAGAGGAAATATTAGCTGGCAGGGGCATGTAGGATTTTATTTAAGCACTGCTATAATAAACAATACAGAATACTATTACATTTTAGGCGGAAATCAAAGTAATAAAGTTTCTATAGACTTATATCGAGCAACCCGCGCTCTAGGTATACGTCGATCCATTTTGTAATTGATAAATACTAATGTCATTAATCGTGCCGCACTTCGCGGACTTATGCAGAACTGACCCACTGCGTAAACCTAGAACGTTTTAAAGGAGAAAACAAATGGGAAGACCACTAAATAAAAGATTTTTCGGAGCACCTACAGAAGGCGGCAACGAAATTAAAGTACAGTTTCATAACGGAACTGCATCAGTAAACGGTTATATTGTTAAGCAACTTGGATCAAAGAAATTCCGTTGCACAGATGGTGTAATCAACAAAGATTGCGTTTTAACGGATGCGGCGGCAGCAGCACTAACAGCAGGTCAGATGAGTATTGTAATTAGAGACAATGGCGATCCGCCAGCAGTTCGCCAAGTTACTAAAATTACAGGTCGTCAACTTGTTACAGACGCAGGCACAAAAATAGGCTGGGGCTTCGGCGCAGCGACAGCTACTAGAGTTGAAATGGAAGAAGCTGGTGATGCATCAGAAGTTGCAGCAGCAACAATGAACGCATGTACACAAGCAAGTCCAGGTGCAATTACATGTACAGCAAACCATCTACTAGAAACCGGCGACAGAGTAAGAATTACTGGCGTAGTTGGCATGGTTGAGCTTAACGGCAAGGTATTCACAATTGCTAAGACTAGTGCAACAGCATTTACAATTGGTGTTAACACAACTGGTTTCACTACTTATGGTAGTGCAGGTACAGTAACACAAGTTGAAGCTGGCGCAGACGTGTTTGAAGCTAACTAAGATTAGTTTGGGGGATTAAGTTCCCCCATACTTTTTTATATAGGAAATAAGAATGTCAAAGTATTTAAATGTACCAGATGGTAATTACAAAGTTCATGTTAAAACGGGCGGCACTATCTTTCTGGATACAGGGTTTGAAACAGGCACTGTTGAAATTTCCGGAAACTTATTAGTTAAAGGTGATCAAACAACTGTTAACACTGCGCAAATGGATATTGAAGATAATATCATTACGCTAAACAGTGGCGAAACAGGTGCAGGAATTACACTTACTAGTGCAGGCATAAAAATTGAACGCGGCACATTACCTGATACGTTTTTTAAATATGATGAAAATGTAAACGGGTTTATAGCAATTGATAGTGCTAGTGCATTAATGCCGTTAGCAACAAATAAAATTGATTCAAGGAGCCAGCCTTTAGTATTAGATGCAGGTTCTAATACAGTTAGTGTATCACCTACAGTAGATTACGAACAAAAAGTATTTACATATGTAGCCGGAACGTTAACTGGGTATGACGCAGCAAATGCAGACATAGTTCCAAACGCAAAAGCTGTTGTTGATTATGTTGCATATAACTTTGCAAACGTTTTCCTAAGCCAGATTGGTGATGCTGATTCAAGTATTGAAATTGATGATTTTGAAAACACAGGTATACCTAGTGTAATTAAATTTAAAATAGACGGAAACACAGTAAGTCAGTTATATGCAGATCGTTGGGAATTTGATGATCTACGTTTTACAGGATCTGTTATTGATACATTATCAAGTAATGAAGATTTAGTATTAAAGTCCTCAGGTACTGGTAATATTAGAATCGATGACACTCTACATTTAAATAGAGTTCCTAGTGATGACGATACATCTTTAGAACCAAGCCTTCCAGCAGATGGCACACGAATTTATGTAGCTAACGAGCACACAGGAAAATCAGGAATATTCTTTGCTAACGATCAAAATAGCAGAGACGAATTAGTAAGTAAAAACAGAGCACTCCTATTTGGAATGTTATTTTAAGGATAAGAAATGGCCATTTTAAACTCACAACTAACAACAACACAATTAGATTTAATAAATGTTCCAGGCGGCAAATCATACGCAATTACAAACATTTTAGTTTGTAATAATGGAGTAGCAGGTGCATCGTTTGATATGCACTTAATGCCCAGTGGCACTGCATTAAATAATGATGTAACTAGAGTTATTAATAATTTAGAACTACCACCAGGCGAAACATTTACATTTGATAGTGAAAGAGTTGTTATAAACTCAGGCGACAAGTTATCGTTTGTTTCTGAGCCTGACCTAGGTGGCGGCTCAGCCGGCAAAACATCATTAGCAGTAACAGTAAGCTATTTGGAAGTATAATATGAGATTAATCAAACAGCAGACAACTAATCTAAGAAGCATACAACCTAGTTCTAAAGGTGTCAAACAAGATATTGATGATCAAGTAGTTATGGTTAGTGAACGTGCTTTGAAAGTTCCTATTGGAACATTAGCACAACGCCCAGGCGAAGCTGGAGTTACTACAACTTCTGCTGTTGGACAAGTAAGATATAATACAACCGATCAACAACTAGAAGCATATCAAAATGGCGCATGGAGAGAAGTACGCTTTAAAGAACCAAATCAGGATCCAGGTATTGTTTGGCAGAATTTAGGTTCTGGAAATGCAGCAGGAGATGAAACAGTATTTGGTGAATTACAAAGTAATGATGCAGATTATCCTGTTCCTGCAACTGTTACTAACATAATAGTATTAGTTGAAAACGTAGTACAAATACCAACAACAAACTTTACACTGCACCAAACTGCTGATATTTCGTCAGGTGGCGCCAACGAAGGCCCAAATCATCCTTACACTGAATCAGGTACAGGTTGGTGGATTAAATTTACAAGTCCTGTTCCAACAGGTAAACCGGTCACTGTAATTCATAACCTTGACAAATAAATACTATGTCAGGGAGAATAAGAGATGTCACAAGTAGGTAGAATTAGCGGAGGCGTATTAAAAGATAATCTTTTACGCCAAGGTGTAGATCTTAACTTTAAGAATACAAGCGGTAGTACTGCACTCTTACATTTAGATGTTACTAACAACAAAATTGGTATTAACACAGAAGCACCTAGTGATGCTCTTACACTACCAACTTCTTTACGCACAACTAATTTAATTTCAACTTATAATAATATTGGAAACTTTACAATTGACACAAGTCAAATTGTAGCTGTGGGTGGCGATAGTAATATTAATTTTAATGCTGCTAATGATATTAGCGCAACTGCAATTGCAACTGACAATTTAAAAATAGACTTTAATACAATTAGTACCACTACTGCTAATACTAATATTGAATTGCGCCCAAACGGCAACGGCAACGTTAATATTCAAAGTAACTGGAATATTACAGGAAACTTACATTCTACCGGAAATATTGAAACATCTGGAAATCTTACTTTTGGTAATGATGACGAAGACAATGTAAGTTTTGCAGCTGATGTTGCTAGTGATATTATTCCTGATCAAACATACACTAGTGATTTAGGTTCGTTATCTAAGCAATGGCTAAACATGTATAGTACACTTCTTAATGGAGAAGTTGTTACAATTGATGAAGTTATTGTTGGAGGAACAAACTCAAGTTTAGCACGTAGACAAGGTAATATGTTTTACGTAAGTACACTAGGCAGTGATACTAATGTAGGAGATCACCAACACGGCGCATTTCGCACATTAAAACATGCACTTGCACAAACAGATGGAAGTTCAGCTGGTCCAACAGCTATTCATATATTTCCAGGAGTATATGAAGAAGCATTTCCTTTAACTGTTCCGTCGCATGTAGATATTGTTGGTGAAGATTTAAGAAACACAATTATTAAACCAACAGTAGCTACACAGAGTAATGATGCATTTTATTTAGAAGATGATGTTACTATTGAAAATATTACTATTAAAGATTTTTATACAGGTTATGCATTTAAATTTAAAAGTGGCGGGTTAGTAAACACACGTTCGCCTTATATTAAAAACTGTGCAATTATTACAAAAGGCAGTGTAGTTAGTGCAAGTGACCCAAGAGGATTCGATCAAGGCGATGCAGGCAAAGGTGCGCTAATTGATGGAGCAGTATTAGATAGTGCAAGTTTAGAAGCTAGTATGTTATTTCACAGTGTAACATTCATTACACCCGGCGTTGATTGTATTACAATGACTAACGGTGTAAGAGTAGAATGGCTTAATTGTTTTGTATATTTTGCCAACAGAGGATTGTACGCCACACAAGGCAGCAGTGGTAAACTAATGGCAAACTCATCTATACGCTATGGTGCAGAATTAAGATCAATCGGATCAGCTAATGTATACGGAAATTTTGGTGTAGTAGCAGACGGAGCAAATACTTTAATATATCTAGTAGGACATAACTTTGGTTATATAGGTTCAGGCAAAGACGTTAGTAATGATAAAACTTTATCTATACGTACACAGGAAACAACTGAACTAAATTTAGGAAGTGTTGTTTATACAAGCACAGACGAAACTGGAAAATTTAGTGTTGGTGATTTATTTTTTGTAGACTTTGAAACTGGTGAAACTAGTATTGATGCAAGTTCAATTGACTTTAGCGGCGTTGGTAATATAGCTGTAAATAATGGTACTGAATCAGCGTTTATTGATGGAGAAAGAATTGATATTGGAAATATAAGAGTTAGTGGAAATACAATAACTACACTTGATGGTGACTTAAATTTAAATCCAACTACTAATTTATTTAATACTGACAACAATGCATCACTAATAGTTAGTCGAGGCACAACTTTGCAGCAGAATAACGAAACTGCTGATATTAGATTTAATACTGAAACAAACTTATTTGAAGGTTACTCTACTGGAAATTTAAGCTTTGGTGGAATATATTCAAGTGATAGACAAGAAAGTGTTGATGCACATAATACTAACAATACAATAGTTTTAACAGTTGGAGGAGCTCAAGTTGGATCTATTGACAACAATAGTGTTAATTTACACGGGCTGGCATCAAGTGACATATTGTTTAATAATAATCTTATCTCTACAACAGTTGCAAACTCAAACTTAAATCTTGCTAGAACAACAGCAGCAAATATAGTCGATATTTTTGATATAGAATTAAAAGAAAACAATATTTCAAACTCTAGTAATAACTTATTAAAATTAGCATCAACTGGTGGCGGCTATGTAAAGTTTGACTCAACTACAGGATTGGTTATACCTTTTGGTAATAATGCAGGACGGACTAGTACTCCTCAAGTTGGTGAAACAAGATATAATAACGAAGATTCAGAAGCTTCATTTTTAGAAATATACAGCGGAACAGCTTGGGAAAGAGCTGCTGGTGCTGGCGGTGAAGTTACCCTAGACTATTTAGATGAAATTAACAATCTTTACATCCTTGTACTAGGGTAATCACAAAAAACGATAAATACTATTAATGCAGCGCAATGACCATTGCAATGCAGGGTCAAACTGTGGTTAACCAGCAAAGAGCCCTTAGGGGATGAGAATTTGGGCTAGAGGGACAGGATCCCCGTGTTGAGGAGCAAATATGGCTATTGGTCGCATTAGTGGTCCGCTCTTAAAAGCAAACTTACTTCGTGAAGGAGTGAATTTAGCCTTTGAGAACGATTTACTATATCTAGATGTAAATAATAATCGCATCGGCATTAACAATGCTACACCCCAATACGACCTAGACGTAACTGGCACAACACGGGCACCACAAGTAGAAGTTAGCACACTTGCTAACATTGGTAATGTCAGTATTACAGGCACAACAATATCAACAACACAACCTACACTTAGCTTAGGTACTGCTGATAATGTTATATACCAAAACAAATTAACAGTTGACAAACTTCAATTAGAAAACAACGTCATTAGTTCAAACGATACTAATGAAAATATTGAATTAAATCCTAATGGCACTGGCACAGTAGAAATATTTGCAAATACAAATGTAACTGGTAATATTGTAGCAACTGGTAATATTACAGCAGATGGTAACATTACACTAGGCGACGCAGATACTGACAACGTTACATTTAATGCAGAAATAAATTCAAACATTATTCCAGATGCTACTAACACATATAGTTTAGGTAGTGCTACTAAGTACTGGGCAGACGTTAGAACACAGAACTTCTTCGCAGGAACAGTTACTACAGATTCAATTACAGTTGACGGTGTAGATATTGCACTACGCCAAGGAAACTTATATTATGTTTCTGAAAACGGACTTGATAGTTACTCAGGTGATCATCCTAACGATCCTTTTGCTACAATTAAACATGCACTAACACAAGCAACTAGCGGAGATACTGTACACATATATCCAGGGATATATCAAGAAATATTGCCAATGACTATCCCAGCAGGCGTGACTATTAAAGGCCACAGTATGCGGTCAGTTAATATTACTCCTACAGTGGCTACACAAAGTAATGATGTATTTTTAGTTAATTCAGGAGTTACAATCGAAGACGTAACTATTTCTGGATTCTACACAGGCTATGCATTTAAGTTTGCTCCAGGCTTTGCAGTTTCAGGAAATAACCGTTCACCGTACATTAGAAACATCAGTGTTATTACAATGGGCAGTGTTACTCCATCAGGAGATCCTAGAGGATTTGCACAGGGTGATGCAGGCAAAGGAGCGTACATAGACGGCGCTGTAGCCGGCGCTACAAGCAAGGAAGCAGCTATGCTGTTCCATAGTGCTACGTTTATTACACCAGGCGTAGACGCTATTACAGTAACTAACGGAGCAAGAGTAGAATGGCTAAACAGCTTTACATATTTTGCTAATCGTGGCATTTACGGTGTAGATGGAGCAACAGGTTTACGCGGTACAGGTAAAACAGCAGTTAGAGTTACAGGCTTAACTGGCACTATTGTAGACACAAACACATTTAGTTACTACGATACAGATGGAACTACTGTTCTTGCAACAGGCACTATTAATGGTGTTGATGCAGATGGTAAGTTTTATGTAGACGGAAATCTAACAGGATTAGTTACAGCAGCTAATAGAGGCGGAAAACTTGTAACTAAAAACGGAACTCCAACAACAGATACAACAGTTAAAAAGTTTGGAACTAGTAGCTTAGAACTTGATGGTGCAACTGATTATCTAAGTATAGCAGGCAATAATGACTTTGGCTTTGGAACAGGTGATTTTACTGTTGAAGGTTGGTTCTACATTACAAATGTAGGAGTAACTAACAACTTATTTGACTTTAGAGCTGGCGCAGCAACAGATGTTGCACCTGTACTATATATTGACAGCAGCGCACAACTTAAATATTATTCATACAATTCTATCAGAATAGATGGTCCAACAATAGTAGCAAACGCATGGTATCATATAGCAGTTAGTCGGGCTTCAGGAACAACACGATTGTTTGTAAACGGAGCAAGTCAAGGTACACCTTGGGTAGCTGCAACAGATTACGATATTGCTAAACCTTTAGTAATTGGTGCAACTTGGAACGGCGCAGACTTTGCTATTGGACGCTTTGATGATTTTAGAGTAACAAAAGGTTTATCACGTTATTCTGCAAACTTTGTTTCACCAACATCAGAATTTGCTAGTGACAGTGATACTAAATTATTATTACATTTTAATAATGCAGCAGATGGTTCAACAACAATTATTGACGATACTGTTAATGCACAAGACATACGTTTTAGTAACGGAGCAACTGCTAATTATGTTGCATTAGCTGACCAAACTGAATTTGGCTGCGAAGTACGTGCAATTGCAAGTGCGTGTGTTTACGGAAACTTTGGTGTTGTAGGCGACGGACCAGGCGTACTAATGTATTTGGTTAGCCAAAACTTAGCATACATTGGCGTAGGTAAAGAAATTGACAACGACGAAGGCGATGTAATACAAGCAAACGAAGTTGTTGAAACAAATAACGCACAACTAAGATATAGTAGCGTAGACCACAAAGGCGACTTTAGAGTTGGTGATCTATTTTATGTTAACCAAGCAGACGGTACTGTAGATTTTAGTAGCTCAACTTTTAATATTAATACAACAAGTGGTATTACAATTACAACTGGCAGTAGCCAAACTACTATCACTGGTGAAAAAATTGATACTGGTAATTTACGTTTTAGCGGCAATACTATATCAAGCATAAGTGGCGATATTAATTTAGACGCAGACAGTGGAACAGTTAGAATTAATTCTTCAAGTGCGCTACAACTACCAAAAGGTAATACAGCAGCTAGACCTACACCAGCAACAGGTATGATTCGGTATAATACTGAAACAGCATTGTACGAAGGCTATGACGGCAACTGGATGGCACTTAACGGTGTTTACGATTTAGATTTAGACACACGGATAACAGCAGAACTAACTCCTGGAGCAAACGATGGCACTATTAGATTTTATGTTAGTGACGCAGTAGTTGCAACAATAGATGCAACTAAACTACAAGCACCTAGAATTGAAGTTGACGACATAACTATTGATGGTAATACAATTACCGCCGAAACTGCTAATACTAATTTATTACTAAGTGCAAACGGTACAGGATCAGTAGTAATTGACAATTTAGCATTTAAAGATTCAACAATTACTAATACACAAAATAACGGAATATTAAACTTCCAACAGCAAGGTAGTGGATACTTTAAAATTGAAGGAACAAATGGATTTGTTGTTCCTGTAGGTACAAACACAGAGAGACCAGCAGCAGCGTATCGTGAAACTGGTATGACGAGATACAATACAGAACAACAATATTTAGAAATTTACGACGGCTTTAGTTGGGTATCTGTTGCAGGGGCAACAGGTTCTATTAGTTTTTCAGCAGCAGAAGACTTAGCAATTGAATATGTTATAACATTAGGATAAGATAAGATGGCAACACAGTTTAAAAATAAAGTAATAAAAGAAGTAGGTGTAGCTCCTATATTAGCATTAGAAACAAATGCATCTACTAAATCAACTATAATTGGTTGTAATTTAGCTAATTTAACAGATTTTATAGTGTATGCGAGCATAACTATAAAAGACGACACAAGTGTTGAAGGTTACTTTATGAAGGATGTAATGGTGCCGCCAAATGCTAGTATGCGAGCTTTAGCAGCAGGTGAAAAATTAATACTTGCACCGTCAAATGAATTGTATGTAGTAGCTGATCAAGACGAAGCACTTGATTTAGTTATTAGTTACGTAGATATTGTATAAGGAACAAATTATGTCAAGTTATTCAGGAACATCAGCAGATAATATGCACAACGCTTTACAAAATAGATTCTTTTATGGATTTCGTAGAACTGACGACGGCGAGCTATTTGTTGGTAAAGCCGATCAGCTTAAAAACGAAGATACTATTCAAATAAATAAAATTGGAGACCCAGTACAAAACTATCCAAGTTTTGTAGAAGGTGAAGATTTTTACGAAGGCAGAGATGTAAACCATAATTTAGTTTACGAAAACTTAAACTATGAACAGATGCGCTGGGACGATAGGAATATATCTTACTACATAAATTCTGAAGGCGAGTTAATAGCAAGAGTAAATCAAAAGCATGTGTATGATGATAATTCATCATCAAACGGATTATAAGAGAGAGAATTTAAATGGCAGAGTTTAATTTAGAACGAATTAGGTTTAGATGGAAAAATGAATGGGTAGTATCTACTGATTACGTTAAAGATGATATTGTATACTTTGAAGGTAAAGCATATGTGTGCTTACTTGGACACAACTCAAGCGCAACTACAATTTATCCAGATTTAAATCTTGCTGCTCCTAACACTCGTTGGGTATTGATGTTTGATGGCAACCAATGGAGAGGCAATTGGATTTCTGATACAGTATACAGCATTGGCGACATAATAAAATATAGTGGATACGTTTACCAATGTACAGTAGGACATCAGTCAACAAATATTGTATCACAGGGTCCTATACAAGATATTGGCAATTGGACAATTGTAGCTACAACATATAACTGGCTTAATACTTGGACACCGAGTATTGGTGGAGGCACTCAACAATATTATAATCTAGGCGATGTTGTAATTTATAATGGTATAACATATATTTGTATTCTAAAACATGTTGCTGCTAACTCATATTATTTAGGATTAGAAAACGATCAATCTAGCTGGACAATTGTTACTAGAAGTGATAACTGGAGAACTGATTGGACAGTTAATACTAGATATGCTGTAGACGATATTGTAAAATATGGTGCTATTAGTTACAGATGTATTGCAGGACACGTAAGCAATGTAGGTTTAAGTTTAGGATTAGAAAACGATCAAGCTAAGTGGGAAATATTTATAGAAGGTATTGAGTATAAAGGTAATTGGTCAACTGCCTTTAGATATAAAAAATACGATGTAGTTAAAAGCGGCGGCTCATTATGGAGAGCAGTAGAAGGACATACGTCAACTACTTCACTAAGAGTAGATGGATCAAGTTGGTCCATATATGTACCTGGTCTTGAATATGAAGCAATATGGGATAGCGCCATTGAATACACCTCTGGCGATATTGTAATACATGGTGGATATGCATACACAGCACTTACTAATAATACAAACAGTGTTCCTAGTGTTAATGGAATCCAACAAGACACAGGCGACTGGGAAATTCTTGTTGCAGGTTATAAACATTTAGGCGATTGGTCTACTGAAACTTCATATAAAACTGGACATGTTGTTAGAGACCAAGGATATCTTTATATTGCTATTAAAGATAATGGACAGACTAAACCAGCAAGCGATACTACCAAATGGCAAATATTAGTAACAGGTCGTCAATGGAAAAATTATTGGATTGATAATACAGAATATCACTTAGGTGATGTAGTAACATACGCAGGAACTGCTTATATTTGTATCTTCCAACACTTAGGTACTGAAAGTGAAAACCGTCCAGATTTAGATTTATTAAACACAGAAAATGCCGCAGACGGTGATGTCCACTATTGGACTACTTTGCTGCAAGGACATCCTACTAACGTAATGGCGTTTAGAGGTGACTTAAGAACACATGATAGTGTTGAAACACAGCGATTTGCAATTGGCGGCACTGGTAACGTGTTAAAACAAGTTGGAGGAGACATTGGCTGGGCAAACTTTGAAGAAGTACCAAGAGTATTTTATGTTTCACCATATGGACAAAATGTTTCCGGCGCTGGACTAACTATTGCAGCACCTTTTCTAACAGTAAAATATGCATGTGAGTACATTCAGAATAATATTGCAGTTGATACTATTAATACAACATTATTTGTTAAAACAGGATTATACCTAGAAACTCTTCCTATTAAGATTCCAAGAAATTGTGCAGTAGTAGGAGACGAACTTCGTAGTACCATTATTTCACCAGATGCTGGAACTATTACACAAAATATGTTTTATGTAAACAACGGTAGTGGCTTAAGAAATATGACACTCCAAGGATTAACAGGAACATTAGGTACGCCTAATCAATATTTAACTCGACGTCCTACAGCAGGAGCGTATGTAAGTCTTGATCCAGGTACTGGACCGGCTGATAATACTGTTTGGATTACTAATAAATCGTGCTATATACAAAACGTAACAACATTTGGTACAGGGTGTGTTGGTGTGAAAATTGACGGATCTCTACACAACGGTGGAAATAAGTCAATTGTTGCAAACGACTTTACACAAGTATTAAGTGATGGTATTGGATATTGGGCAATAAACGGTGGACGCTCAGAGCTTGTATCAGTGTTTACATACTTTAATCATATTGGTTATCTAGCAGAAGACGGTGGAATACTTCGTGCAACTAATGGTAACAACTCGTATGGATCATATGGGTCAGTTGCTGAAGGATTTAGTTCTACAGAAGTTCCGATAACAGCAAAAATAGACAACCGCACACTAGAAGCACAAGTAGGACTTGCACACACAGACGGAAATCAACTTATAGGAATTGGTTATTCGCATGCTGGACAAACATATACTGATGCAACAGGAACAATTGCAGGTACTGGAACAGGTGCTACTCTTGTGTATGAAGAATATAGACAGGGTGCAGTAAGCGAACTTAGATTAATAGACCCAGCAGACTCAAGTACCCCTGGAGGCTTAAACTATCAGTACTTACTAAACAATGCACAAGAAGGTAATACTATATCGATAACATTAGCTGCTTCAGACGATACAGGCACATCGGCAAAATATGTAGGTATGCGTATATTTCTTGATAGTGGTGCAGGTATAGGACAGTACGGATATATTACTGCGTATGATCCAACAACTAAAATTGCACTTGTATCTAAAGAAAGTGACGGAAGCTTAGGATGGGATCATATATACCCTGGCTGGCCAGTTGAAGCAACGCTTGATAGAACTACTAGATATAAAATTGAACCAGCAATTACATTTACAGATCCTGAATTCTTAACTGTACAAAAAAACAGTGGTATGGCAACTAATTCATACAAGTACATTATTAGTGACGGCAGCACAAAATTACTTGTAGTTCCAAGTGAACTTTCAGAATTATATGCATATAGTACAAACACTGGCGAGGCATGGTTAAATAAGGCAGGATTCACTGCAGGCACTAGTACAGGTGCAGTATGGACTGGACAAAATTTTATTATTACTTCTAATACAACAAGGCGATATACTAGTAGTGCAGACTTAGCTAATACATTATTTGCCCAAGCATTTGAAGCTGCAAACATTCAAGGAGTTGCATCAGACGGCGCCGGCAAAGTTATACTAACCTTAGCAGATGGTTCAGTTCGTTACTCATCCGATCATGGCGCAACATATGCTACAGGAACAGGAACAGCAACTAATGGTGTACCAGCATACGGAACAGAGAAATTTATTGTTGTAGGAAGTAACGGAGATGTTGCTTACTCAACAAATGGCGGAATAGCTTGGACAAATACTGCATCAGCAATATCATCAAGCACTTGGAATGTAACTTATGGCAACGGAAGATTTGTTGCCATAGGATTAGCTAACAAAGTAGCATATAGTTTTGATGGCATTACATGGTATGAAGATGTAATAGAAGATGCAGAAACATATACTACTGTATCATACGGTGCAGGAATATTTATTGCTACAGGAACAACTGATAGACTTTCAAAGTCCGAAGACGGGCTAGTATGGAAATCTTATAATTCAGACAGTACTACATATTCACTTAACACTAGTAGAACTTGGGGACAGGCATTATACTTACCAAGCTTACAAAATTGGATTGTAGTTGCTACCGGCAATGAATGGGCTACTGTAAATATTGGATGTACAGCATTTGCTAGAGTTAATGTAAGTTCAAGTAGATTGCAAGATTTTATTATTTACAATCCAGGAAGTAATTATAGTGCTGATCCAGTAGTAACAATTTATGATCCAGTAGCAACTGTCTTCATTGACTATGATGTAAGACGTAACAATGGTGTATTAGCGCAGCCTGTATTTACTAACAGAGGCGCAGGCTATGTTACAGCAACAATGTCTGCAACAGGTAACGGCTATGCTGATATATACCAAAATGGAAAAACATTAATTCTTAAAGATGTTAGTCTTGTTCCAGGACCTGGAGCAAACATTAGTATTAATGGAATTGACGATGTTACATACAGACTAACTAAGATTATTTCACAAGCAGGATCGGCACCTAACTTTAATTTAGTAGTTAACATTAGTCCATCTATTACAAATCAAAATTCTCCTAATCATGAAGAAACAATGATTATACGAGAACAGTATAGCCAAGTACGTCTAACAGGTCACGATTTTCTAGATATTGGTACAGGAAATACTACAAGTACTAGATATCCTGAATTGTACACAGAAGGCGAAGATCCAGCAAATCCTAGATTACCATTCCAAGAAACTGTTGACTTCGGAGGCGGCCGAGTATTTTATACAAGTACAGACCAAGAAGGTAACTTTAGAGTTGGTGAGTTATTTCAAGTCGAACAATCAACAGGAACCGTAACAATTAATGCAGACTTGTTTAGTTTAGACGGATTAAGTGAATTAAGTCTAGGCGGAATACAAGTTGGCGGCAGTGCTGTTGTTATTAAGGAATTTAGTAAAGACGGTACGTTTGTTGCAAATTCAAATAATATTGTTCCGACACAGGCAGCAATTATAACATACTTAGAAAGTAGAATTAGTAGTGGTGGTGCTGACGCACTAACTAACACATTGATCGCAGGACAAGTTAAAGTATCAGGTAATACTATTACAACAACATCAGGCTTACAAATTAACATTCCGACACCTGTACACCAAACAGGCGGCATTGGCGGCGACTATCTAGCGCACCAATTGTTTGGAATATGATGGAGACAGTTATGATAAATATATTAAATAGAGCGGAGTTTTTAAATGGCAGAGTTTAAGTTAGGTAGAATTAGATTTATTTGGAAGGGCGACTGGTCCTTATCCACAGTCTACTACAAAGACGACATTGTACGTAATGGCGGTAACACATATGTTTGTATCGCAGGCCACACTGCTCCGGCATTGTTTACTACCAACGAATCAACATACTGGAATAAAATTTCAGACGGTATTGAATGGAAAAATAATTGGGTCGCCGATACGTATTATAAAGTAAACGACATTGTAAAATATGGCGGATATCTTTATATTGCTAACGCTGCACATACAAGTAGTAATACTGTCAATGGTTTAGAAATAAACGATGGTGTAATACTGACAGTTGGTACATTAAGTGCTGCAGACGCAAGTAGAACTGTTGGAACATATACAGGATTGGTTCCAACTACAGGCGGCGTTGGTATAGGAATTGAAGTTACTGCGGTAGTAAACGGCTCAGGCGCAGTTGCTATTACTATAACAAAAGGTGGTAATCAAAGTACTATCGGTGACAATTTAACATTAACTGATGCCCAATTAGGTAGCGGCGGAGGAGCGGCATTTACTTTTGCTGTTGCAACTACCACTGACAACTGGGATTTATTTGCTGAAGGATTTGATTACAAAGCAGACTGGACTGTTGCTACTCGTTATAAAGTTAACGACATAGCAAAATATAACGGCACTGTTTATATTTGTACACTAGGACATACCTCAGCAGTATCATTAACATTAGGTTTAGAACCGGACCAAGCTAAATGGGATATTTTCTCAGAAGGATTTTATTGGACTGACATATGGACCATTAACACTCGCTATAGAGTAAATGACATTGTACGCTATGGCGGCACATTATATGTTGCTAACACTGGACACACTAGTAATGCAACACTAGCAAATGGTTTAGAAGCAGATCAATCTAAATGGGATTACCTACACAAAGGTATAGAATATAGAGCTACCCACGTAATAAACACACGCTACAGAATTAATGACGTTGTAAAATACGGCGGCGGTACATGGATTTGTACTACACAACACACAAGTAGTGCAACTAATTTAGCAGCAGACGAAGCTAACTGGGCACAGTTTACTGAAGGTTTAGAATTTGAAGATAGTTGGGATTCAGTTAGAGCATATCAGCCAGGTGACTTTGTAACCTATGGTGGTTATAGTTATGTTTCTGTAACTAACAACGCTGGATTAAAGCCAAGTGATAATGATGTTGATTGGGATTTATTTACAACAGGTTTCCGTTTTATTGGTGATTATGAAGACGATAGTGCTACTAGAGAATTTATTGAAGGTGATGTTATACGCTTAGGCGGATTTACATATCTATGTATACTAAAACATTCAAGCCAACGTCCACCTAACACAACATACTGGGAACGGTTAAACGAAGGTGTTGAATGGAAAAACGTTTGGATTGATGCAACTTACTATGACGAAGGCGACTCTGTAAAGCACGGAGTAAACAGTTATATTTGTGTACTTGCACACACATCAGACGAAGTAACATTAACTAACAGACCAGATCAAGACACAGGCGGAACTAACTGGAATTTATTAACAGCTGGTGCAGAATCAGGAAACTTAACTACTCAAGGTGACATTGTTTACTATGGCGGTGCTGGTGCAGTTAGACTGCCTGTCGGTACTCCAGGACAGGTCCTTAAAGTTAATGATGCAGCAAATGCTCCAGAATGGACAAGCTTTGGTGCTATTAATAATATATTTTATGTAGAACCAACTGCTGGTTTAGATAACCCAGCACCAAGCTACGGTGTTACAATAGACCGTCCTTGGAAGTCAGTTCGCTATGCAACTGAACAAGTACAATATGGCGCAATTCGTTATAGCGCAAGAAATTTGTTAGAAAGAAATAGAAGCTTTATCCAAGATGAAGTTGTTGAATACATCGAAGCTACGTATTCCGACACTGCTACAGCTACAACTGCATCAACAGATGCTATTACTGTAACTAGTACAAGTTGGCTAGCACCAAATGTAGCAATTAAATTTGCAGGCACTACTTTTGGAAATATTGTAGCAGGCACAGAATACTTTGTAAAAACTATTTTAAACGCAACTACATTTACAGTTTCAGAAACCAACGGCGGTGCATTATTTGCTCTAGCAGATGGTACAGGAACATCAGCAGTAAGTCTTTCTTATGTACAAGCAACATGCCGTAGAGATGCTGGGCAAGTGCTTGATGCAGTTATATGGGATTTATCACATGGTGGTAATGAGCGTTCAGTAAATGCAGCAAAGTCATATTTTAATGCAGCCGGCAATACTTACATTGGCGGAGTAAATGCTTCACCAGCTGCAACTGCTGCAGGCCTTACATACATTGTTACAGTTGCAGACGCAGTTATGTCTAATCTTGCTCCTGCAACAGTACGCGGTAGTTTAAACCGTTATACTAACGCTGCATTTGTAGAAGAAGCAGATGCACTTGCAACTGTAACATCTCTAATAGGTATTGTTACTTCAGCACTTGCAGCAGGTAATACAGTTTCTGTACCAGCACAAGTCAAACCACAGCATAGTATATTTGTTAAAACAGGAGTATGTAACGAAGTATTACCAATTATTGTTCCTGCAAATACAGCTATTATTGGCGATGAATTACGTTCAACACGTATTTCACCAGCAGGTGTGCAAACAGCAGCCGCTGATACTCCAAAGTCATTAGCTGCATATGATAGAATGGCAGTTATTATGAGTGCCATTGTTACTAACGCTGCTGTAACTAAAACAACAGGAAACGCATTAACTCAAGTAACAACTTCTCCAGCAGGCTCATCAGCAGCAGGCACATTTGCAGCGGAACTTTGGACACAAATAAAAGATTATGCTGACTTTGGTGTAAACGGCGCTACAGGTGACTCTACAGTTCCTGTAACTTACGGAACAAACACTCCAAACACTACAACTGATTATACATATGCTGTAGAAGCAATTGAAGCAAACAGAGCATTCCTACAAGCAGAAGCTAATGCATATATTACTAATGCATATCCTTCATATGTATATGACTCAGCAGCATGTGCAAGAGATATTAGTAGATATATCGATGCTATTAAATATGACTTAATTTATACAGGCAATTATAAATCTTTACTATACGCACGTTATTACAGTAATTCAGTTAGCGGAAGTGCTGCAGAAGATATGTTCTACATGCGTAATGGCACAGGATTAAGAAACTGTTCACTAAGTGGCCTATCAGGATCACTAGGTGCTGACAACTCATACGGAACAAAACGTCCATCAGCAGGTGCATTTGTAAGTTTAGATCCAGGTTGGGGTCCAGCACACACAGATGCATGGATTATTAACAAATCACCTTACGTACAAAATGTATCAAACTTTGGTACAGGATGTATTGGTTGTAAAGTTGACGGAGACTTACATGATGGCGGCAACGACTCAATTGTTGCAAACGACTTTACACAGATTATATCAGACGGAATTGGAGTTTGGGTTACAAACTTAGGAAGAGCAGAACTTGTTAGTGTATTCTCATACTATGGCCACATTGGCTACTTGGCAGAGAATGGCGGCAAAGTTCGTGCTACAAACGGTAACAGCTCGTATGGTACATATGGTACTGTAGCTGAAGGTGTTGACATTACTGAAGTTCCAATTACTGGTACAGTAACTAACCAAACATTTGACGCAATTGTTGATAATGTATTCACAGACGGTAACAACGTACTAGCATTAGAATATTCAAATGCTGGAGTTAACTACACAACGTCAACTAGTGCATTACTTACTATTACAAATAATAGTGCAGCAAATAGCTTGAGAACAAAAGGTACATACTACAATGTAGTTGGAGCATCAGATGGACCTGGAACTGGACAAAGCTTTGATATTATTGTTGACGACCAAGGACTACCGACAGTCGTTATTAATAAAGGCGGAACAGGACATGTTGTCGGTAATATAATTACTATTGCAGATAGTTTACTAGGCAGCGGCGGTGCACCAGCTTATACATTTGATGTTGCTACTATTGGAGATGCTACAAATTTTGTAGTAACAGGCGAGGGCTTTGGAGCAGCAGTTGATAATGCTGTAATATCAAGCGGTGCAGTATACGAAGTTAGGTTAACTGACCCAAGTAATAACAAAGGCGGCACAGGATATCTTGATACACAAAACGTTGCACAAGAAGGTACAGCAACACAAATTACATTATCTAACACAGATGGCAGATTAAGCAGTCAGTATGTTGGAATGGCAATTTACCTAACATCAGGTGTTGGTGCAGGACAATATGGTTATATTGACACTTATAACAACGGTACAAAAGTTGCTACTATTAAAAAGTGTAGCGATGACAGTGCAGGGTGGGACCACATTACTGGAGTAGCAATTTTAGCAGCTCTAAATGATACTACGAACTATAGCATTGAACCAAGACTATCATTTGCTTCACCGCCAGATAATTTATATGCAAGTACTGCTAAAGGCAGAGCATATGTAAGTGATGGATCAATTAGAGTAATTACAATGTGGGATCCAGGCACTGGGTATTCAAGTGCTCCGGCAATGACAGTTACAGATCCAAACAATACTGTAGAAGTTCCACATACTGTTAGAATTGGCAATGGAGTATTAAAACAGCCTACTTGGACTAACAGAGGAACAGGATTTGTCACAGCTAGTGCAGATATTACTGGTGACGGCTATGCTGATCTTTTCCAAGCTGGTACACTAGTTAGGGCAACTAATTTAAGTGCTTCACCAAAGCCTGGTTCAAATATTGAACTTGCTGGCATTCCGAACAAGTATTTTAAACTAGTAAATGTTAGAGATTTAACAGGAACTGGACCTTTTGATGCACAGTTACAGATAAGTCCAGCAATTACTGTTACTGAAGCAGTTGCGCATAATAATGCAGCAACATTGCGTATTAGATATTCACAAGTACGACTAACAGGACACGATTTCCTAGACATTGGTACTGGTAACTTTGCTAATACTAACTATCCAGGTACTCCAGTTAGTCCAGCAGTTCCAGCATACGAAACTGTTACAGGTGGCGGTGGTAGAGTATTCTACACAACTACTGACCAAGATGGTAACTTTAGAGTTGGTGGATTATTTAACGTTGAACAGTCAACAGGTACTGCTACACTTAATGCTGATGCATTTAATATTAGCGGACTACAAGAATTATCATTAGGTGCTGTTGAGCTTGGTGGGACGGGAGCAACTATTACTGAATTTAGTGTAGACGGTACGTTTACTGCTAATAGTGATAATGTTGTTCCAACACAGAAAGCAATTAAGACTTATATTGCTTCTCAAATTGGTGGCGGTGCAGGTGAACTTAATGTTAACAGCGTTACAGCAGGTTCAATACTTATTACTGGACAACAAATATCAACGACGACAGGCAATCAGATAAATATAGTACAGAAGGTTAATTACACCGGCGGCATAAGTGGTTCGCCAGTAGCAATGAATTACTTTTTACAACAATAATGGAGAACATAAAAAATGGCCACAGGTAGACTAGCAGCAGCGGATCTTTCAGCAGGCACAAATACAACAGTTTATGCAACGCCAGCGGCAATATATACCGTGGCGAGCTTAAACATTACTAATAGAGGTAATCAACCAACTGTAGTAAGTGTAGCGATAGCTGATTTAGACACGCCAACAAACGGTGAATATATTGAGTACGAAACTGAATTATCACCAAAAGCAATTTTAGAGCGGACTGGTATTGTTACCTCCGCCGCACAAAAAATCGTAGTTCGTTCAAATTCTGCCAACGTAAGTTGCGTAGTCTTTGGAATTGAAACTGCGGCATAAATACTAGTAACGAAGGAAGAAACTCTTATGGGAAGATATATCACAAGCACTTTAAGTTATGCAACTACTGTAGTTACAACTGCCGTTAGCTATCAAGCTAAAGTCAATGACAGAGTAATATGCACAGCAGGAAGTATAACAATCACATTACCAGCTAACGCTGACCTACTTGCAGGAGACACTGTACAAATTATTGACTCTGGCGGAAACGCAGGAACAGCTAATATTACAGTAGCAAGAAACGGCGCAAACATTCAAAGCACCGCAGAAAACTTAACAATAGATCTCAACAACAGCGCACCAGTATTAGTTTATATTAATACGTCTGTTGGTTGGGTATTAACAGGAAGCTAATACATGCCAAGTTTACGCACACTATTATCAGACTTAGAACCGGCTAGTATTGGTAATCCTCAAAGAGTCTTACATGTGTACAACACCAACGAAACCGACCAAACAACTGGCGGGTGTTGCTGCTTATGGACAGCACCATCAGGCACTACTAAGGTTACATTTGAAATGTGGGGCGCAGGCGGCGACGGACAAGGAGCTCGGTGTTGTGAAGCACCAGGCACAATGCCAACAAACGGATCATACGCACTTAAAACAATTGATACAGTAGCAGGATGTCAGTACAGATTATGTGCAGGCGGATCAGGTTGCTTTGGTTGTTGTTGTGGTATTGGAGTGAGAGCATTTCCAAGTTATATAACAGATATTACAGCTAGTAGCACTATTGCTTGCGCAACAGGCGGCTGTGGTGGATGTAGTCAATTTATTCGAGGTAGCTTTATGAACGGATACATGTGCTGCTGGGGATTAATGTCAGGAGACGGTTCACTAGGCGATGTAACTATACAAGGCACTGGTGGTAACGCCATTAGAAGTCAATATTGCTACCAACACTTTTACGATTATACTTCTGGGGGAATTGGCTCGGATAGAAAGAGTACAGCAGTGTGTGCGGCATCAATGACACTAGCAGGTTGCTCAATAATTTGTAGCCCACCGTCACGTGGTGGTACCGGGCAGCCAGGTAGAGCTTGCGGCGGCGGATTTTGTCGTGGTCAACATGGCGGTAACGGCGCAATAAAGATATCGTACAGTTAACAGGAGATTAAGAAAATGCCAACAACAGTCACAACAATTACAAAAGCGTTTACTTTCAATATCGCAGATGAGATATTTGGAAGTACAGCAACAAATAACTTAACAGCAGACGCTAGTTATACAGGACCCGACAAAATTTGGGTTTTTGTAAATACAGCCGACGGAGTGTTAAATAGACAGTATGTGCCATTAACGGATGCAGAGGATGGATCAGAAGTACCAGTTCCTCTAGGCACAACTAGAGTACTAATAACAGCAGCGGATAACATACTACAATTAGCAATGCTTAAAGAAAATTTTGTTACTTATGCAGACGTTACAAAACAAACTGAAGCCTTACCAGCAGCTTATGGATCAGTTGAGTATAACACTAAAGCTACGCTAAGTGAAACACATTCAATATCTGAACTAACTTATGATATTGCTAATAGTGCATGGCTTACATGTGCTTGGTTAGATGATGAAATTACTTGGGATGATATAATTAATAGCAGAAATGGAATGTTAACAGCAAGTGATGGCAAAATATCATCAGATATGCCAGATGCAATTAAAAATCCGTGGATTGCTTATAGAACAGCACTTAGAAATTTACCAGCAGCTTACAATCATGGTGAAGCAAACCAAACCGATGCGTGGAAAGTACAACTTCCATTAGCGCCAGCTGACGGCGGAGCATAAAAAAAATGGCAGGCTTAAGAACACTTTTACAATTAGCAGCAGACAGCTCGGGCTCAGTCAACTTTGACGAGTTTCATATATATAACACAAGCAAAACTGGCCATAATAACGGAGGTTGCTGTTGTTTATGGACAGTTCCTACTGGTGTAAGTTGGTTCGCAGTAGAAATGTGGGGTGGCGGCGGAGGCGGCGCAGGAGCATGCTGTTGTATGCAAGGATGGCCAGGAGGCTCTGGATCGTATGCTAGAAAATTTGTGACAGGACTATCAGGAACTGGCGGAGAAGCATACACTGTATGTGCTGCTGGCTCAACAGTTTGTAGCCAAAATAAATGTGAGGGATGCATAGGTAATCCGAGCTTTGTATCTATTAGTGGCGGAGCAGTACAAGTATGTGCATCAGGCGGCGGATCAGGATATGTTCGGTGTCAGTTCTCACAAGGATGTTCTTACACTGGTTGCCCAACACAGCAATGCGGAAGCTATACAGGTAGTATGGGACTTTGCGGCGTTGGTGGATCAGCTAAAGGTAGTTCATTCTGTGCATCAAGTTCATGGGGTTCAATGCCATCAGCACCATTTACAAATGGCGGAAACAGAATTACAAGAATGTATTGTTTCCATAATTCCGGCATGTATGCTGGCTCACACGCTCATTGGCCAGGCGGTGGCGGCGCAAGCGCAGTATCGCATAGTACGCAAGCAGGATGTGGTGCGCCAGGAGCAGGTGGCTTAATAACAATTTACTATCCAGTGGTAACATAAAAGGAATAATTTAAAATGGCGGCAACATTATTAAGAGATTTATTATTTGGATACGAAGACGGTACATCACTTGTACCAGCAGACTTTTCAGTATTCAATACCGGCACAACATCAACAAGTAACAACGGATGCTGTTGTTTGTGGACAGTACCTACAGGCGTAACACATGCAATTTTTGAAATGTGGAGCGGCGGCGGATCCGGCGGTGGCGGCAATTGTTGCCGACAGGGTGGTGGATCTGGTGCAGGTGGCTATGGTATTAAAAGTTGTAACGTTGTTGCAGGACAACAGATAAGAATTTGTGCAGCAGGCTCAGGCTGTTGTACTGCAAGTGGTCAATCAGGCGGAATATGCGGATGCTGCTCATTTGTATGTTCACTAGACAATGGTACATGGGAAGCTAAAATTCCCGGCGGTCATTGTGTAAGCGTTGAGACGAGATGTTTTTATTACACTAATTGTTATGACTGTTGTTCACAATGTTATTGCTGCGGTGGAATAGGTAGTAATGTAGATTTTTACTTCCCAGGAGTTACTGGCAGCGCACATCCTACACAACATTGTATCAATGATGGATATCAAGTAGCAGCTAATGCACCAAACACAGCAGGCGGCTTCAGAATGGGTTATGGCGGATGTTGTGCTATCGGTGGCGGCAACGGTTTCGGAATGTTCCCAGGCGGTGGCGGCCTTAGTTCACAAACTATGGGCGGCGGCTGCTGTTGCGGTTCACCAGGCGGCGGCGGCATGGTTTACGTAGTATACTATTAATAGGAAATAAATTATGACAGACATTACAAAACAATTTACATATGCATTAGCAGATGAGATATACTCACAAACATTAGGTGATGCTGCTAATACTGGAACATTGACGTATACTGGTCCTGCAAAGAAATTTGCAATTGTAAATGCAGCAACTAATAAATTAACTAGTGGTAGTATTACTGAACAACAGTTTGAAACATATAATGATTCAAACACTGATTCTTATGCAATTGAGATAAACTGTGACAGTGACACACTAGTTTGTTCTTTGTTAGAAAAAGATGATTTTGACATTGACAGCTTACCAATATCAACAGAGATTGTAGCAAACAGTGATCCATTTATTACATATGATCCAGTTTTACCTGAGAATACATACGAGGTAGCAGAAATACAGTATGACAGATCTAATCAATCATTTGTTCAACCGTTACCACTAAAAGCACCGCCAACAGACTGGCAGTTGCTACTTGGCCTTAGAAGCAACATGCTTAACTCTGCTGATAGAACAGCATCGGATGATTTGCCAACTGCTTTATTAAATCAAGTAACGGCATATAAACAATATCTTAGAGACTTTCCAGTAACATTTGGAGCTAACTGGGACGTTATAATTGGAACAGCTGGAACAGGTTATGTAGTAGGCGACCGTATGCTAATAAGTGATCCTGTATTTAAAAACGGACAATCAGCACCGGATATATTAGTTACAGTTAGTGCAGTTGCAGACGGCACCGGAGCAATTACAGCAGTTACTAAGACAACAGGAACAGCTTATGAATATCACAAAGAAGCTGGTACATATAATGATGTGTTTTATACTGGTACACCAACAGGAACTGGAGCAACATTTAATTTAACAAAAATAGAAACTGTTAAGGCATTTAAAATAACTCCTAAAGATAACCCGTTAGCGTAGTAAATTAATATTATAAAATAAAAAAGCGCAGTTTTATACTGTGCTTTTTTTTGGATTCAGAACCGGTACACACTATCATAACACCCTATAAATACTTTATAACAACTAATTAACAGCTAGTTTAATACTTATAGGAATGATAATGTCTAGAAATAAAGCTTTTTTTATTAATGGCGGCGCTGGCCGTGTAGTATGCAGTATTCCTGCATTAGAAAAATTTGCAGAAGAAAATCCCGACAATGATTTTATTGTAGTATGCGAAGGTGATACTGAATTTTATAAAGGTCATCCGTTACTACACGCAAAGGCATATGATGCTTGGCACAAGAATTTGTTTGAAGATAAACTTAAAGATATGGAATTAGTTAGTCCAGAGCCTTATAGAGTTTGGGAATATTATAATCAAAAAGCAAACTTGTCACAAGCATATGATATTGCAATAAACAACAAGGGATTAAGAGATCTTCAAAAACCAAAAATTAAACTTAGCAAGCAAGAAACACTAATGGCTAAGCAAGTTTGTGATGATGTTAAAGAGAAAACTGGAAAAACAAAGACGATTGTTTTTCAACCATTTGGTAGAGGTGTGTTTGAAGAAAAAGGCACAATATCTGATTTTAGCGGAAGAAGCTTTGAACCCGACACTGTTGTTAATCTTGTTAAAACATTATCTAAAGAGTACGCTATAATCTTTATGGGCGAAATTGCTATTGAATTTTCAAAACACGGAGTTACAGAACAAGTTGCAATTCCTCAAGGTATTAATTTACGTATTTGGTCAGCTATTATTAGTCAAACAGATCATTTCTTAGGTTGTGATAGTGTAGGACAACATCTTGCGTATTCTTTAAAGATTCCAGCAACTGTAGTTATTGGAAGTACATTTAAAGAAAATGTATCTTATCCTAACGAACCAACATTTAAAATATTAGATATGGGCGAAGGCGAAAGAGTGTATAGTCCAATTAGAATTACTACTGACGAATACTCAGATAGAGTTAACGAAGGTATGATGGCAATGAATGATAAAATTGAAAAAGTAATTGTTAAAGAAGTTAATACTGCAATAAAGGGAACAAGTTAAAATATATGTCTAGATTATTTACTTTTGGATGTAGTTTTAGTAAGTATACTTGGCCAATGTGGAGCGACTTACTAGGGTTAGAATTTGACCATTTTGAAAACTGGGGGGTATCTGGTGGAGGCAATGTATGTATTGCTAATAGAGTAATAGAATGTATTGTAAAAAATAATATAACACCTGAAGATATAATTGTAGTTCAATGGACAACGCACTTACGTCATGACTTTCATACTTTTAAATACTTAACTGATGGTCCAGATAAAGAAGCAGGTTGGAAGACTAAAGGCAGTATATTTAATTATTTAAACGTAAAGAAATATGATAAGCAATGGCAGAAAAACTTTTTTGACGAACAGTCTTATGTAATGCTAACATTAAATGCAATACATTCAACACAGCTTGCATTAGAGAATACAGGATGCAAGTGGGCAATGACATCTCTTGCTGACATTTCTAAACTTGGATCTGATATTAGCGTTGATCCAGGATATAATGAATCATCAAGCTCAATAGGTTTGTGGGATTCATATCCAGAATTTTTGCCATACAAAGATAAAATTTGGAATGATAAATTTAACTGGGTAGATCCTATTGGTCCATTTTGCTGGGAACGACTAGACGAAATGTATTGGTGGCTAGATGCTGGCGAAAAAGAAAAATGGTGCGACCCACATCCGTCGCTTAATCTAAGTATAGATTGGCTATATAATAAATTAAAACCTACGCTAGGATTAGATAATGCTAAACTTAACGAAAATCAAAAACTTTGGGTCAAAGATTGTACAATTTTACAACGAGATTTTACAAGTATAGACGACTTTGGCGAACTAGCAAGTATAACACTAAAAAATTATCAAAAATCTTATAGAGGATATTAAAATGAAAAAAGACCCAATGTGGATTGCGGGCATAGCAAGAGGACATAACGCAGGCGTTTGTCTAATGAAAGATGGTGAGATTATATTTTCTATAGAAGAAGAACGCCTTACTAGAAGAAAATATGACGGTGGTCCGTTAGCAAGTATGCTTAAAATATTAGACTATACTGATAAACTAGATTATTTGGCTATATCGCATACTACTACCCTTAGCTCTGCTGGACAATTAGATTACACAGGCGAAGATGTGTATAGTGGATTAGCAAGAAAAGTAGGTCTAATTAAAGAACATTTTAAAGAAGGTCCGCATCCGCAAGTTATTGATATGGCAATGTTCCATCATAAAATGCATGCCGGATTAGCATTTTATCGTAGTGGTTTTGAAGAAGCGACTGCGTTGATAGTAGACGGTGCAGGCACATTTTTTCCTCTGCAAGTAGGCGAAGAAAATATGACAATCTGGGAAACAGAAAGTATCTATAAATGTAATTACCCAGCAGAAATTAAAACAATGCACAAGACGCTAGGTACTAGAGATATGCTAGTTGCACAATACGTTAAAGAATTCTCAGCAGGCGAATGGGAAAACAATGCAACATTTGCTGTTAGTATAGGCGAACGAGCTGGCATTGTTAAAGCGTATGAAGCTGTAACAGAATATTGCGGTTGGACTAGTATTGAAGCTGGAAAGACTATGGGACTATTTCCGTATGGTAAACCTAATGATACTTTTCCAGATATAATGGATAAAAATGATTTGCCTGTTCCTATTACTAACAGAAACTTAATTGTTCCTCGTTATCCAATGGGAGCAGTTGTAAATGCTAATATGTATGATACATTAAACGATCATAACAGTCATGATGTAACTTTATTACAAAATAGAAGAGATATGGCATATGCTGTTCAAACTGAAAGCCAACAAGCAGTAGTTGATCTAATTAGACACGCAGTGGAAATTACTGGTAATAAAAACGTTGTAATTAGTGGCGGCTATGGGTTAAATTGTGTTGCTAACTATTTTTATCTTGAAGCACTTAAAGACGAAGGTATTAACATCTATGTAGAACCTATATCCAACGATGCAGGTACAGCTATGGGCGCAGCACTTTTATGGTACCATAACATTACTGGAGATATTAACGTTCGTCCTAGAGAAAACGATGTATACCTAGGACCTAAGTTAAGTTACACACATAATGATATTGATAATATTGCTGCAAAGTATAATGCAGAAGTTACTGATGCAACACATGCTGATGTTGTAGAGTTAATGACTAGTAAAAATATTGTTGCAAACTTTCAAGGACGTTCAGAGAATGGTCCTCGTGCATTAGGCAACAGAAGCTTAATGTTTGATCCTACATTTAAAGACGGTAAAGACTTTGTTAACGAAATTAAAGATAGAGAATACTTTAGACCGTTTGCAGGATCTATTCTAGCTGAAGATGTGCATGAATGGTTTGATCTACGTGGCATGGAAGATTCACCTACTATGATGTATGCTGTGAATTGTCAGCCAGGTATTGAAGAAAAGATTCCTGCTATTATTCACATAGATGGAACTTGCAGAATTCAAACAGTTACACGTGAACAGAATCCGCATTACTATGATATTATTAAAGCATTTAAAGAAAAGACTGGATGTCCGATTATCTTTAATACTAGCTTTAACTTAGGTGGCGAACCTCTTGTAGAAACACTCGACGATGCTATGCGTACATTAGAAGACTGTAAAATTGAATATTTGTATCTTCCAGAACATGGTAAGTTAATTACAGTAAAAAACTGATAAATACTAAAAATAGGAGCATCTAATGCAGAACTTAAAAAAGTATTTAACAGCTGGGTTACAGAATACATTGCTATTTAAAGGCAATTCAGGAACCAGTCATAACGGTCCTTGGAAGCAAGTGTATACTAACACACTGCTAGATAGGTGGCATGTTAGCGACTTTGCTAGTGTAGATTATACTATAAGTACTGACTTTAATGTAGACAACAAAGAAATTATTAAAGTTTTAGTTACTGCTAGTAGAGATCGTGCAAGTATAGTAATATATGCTAGAAATAATACACTAAATGATATATTAACTATAACTGCTACTGTTAATGATAGTTATGTGGATATAATATTAAATCCTGTAATAGTTATAGCTGACGAAGAAAATAATATCCTTGCACAAGATTATTCAGGCACAAAAGTTATTCATACTGCACAGTATTTTCACACGCAAACTCCGCTAATAGTCTAAGTATGTTATCAGATAAATAACATATAGGAGATGAATATAAATGGCAGTAATCAATTCACCATTTGAATCACAGTACGGTTTTAAGGCGCCTGGGTTCTCAGTTGATAATGAAGGAAACATTACTGCAACCTCAATTATCACAAGTGCAGCGCCCTCAGAATCTGATATTGTTGACTTTGTTGTTGGCGAGTTAAATAATGCCTTTACAATAGTTGGTTACGCAGCAAGTAATCCTACAATTACTATAGCAAGGGCTGGTTCATATAAATTTGGACTAACTGTGCCTAATTTAGGATTTACTATTTATAGTGCATTACCTAGTACAAAATATAATACAGGTTTAGTATACCAAGACTCTACAACAGGAGCAGATGCTCAGGGAAAATTAACAGGAACATTAACATTTAATGTAGCACTAGGTACTCCTGCTGTGTTGTACTACGGCAATGCCATCGGCAACGTGTACGGAACAATTAATGTAATAGATCCTATTGGGCAATTTAGTACTATAGATGTTAATTCAACTACTAACGCTACTAGCTCAACTACAGGAGCAGTTACTATAGCTGGCGGAGCAAGTGTTGAAAAAGACTTTTACATCGGCGGTGAATTAAATATATCAGGGTTAGGAATACCCCGACTAAGTTCTTTAACTAACTTAGAACTAAACGCAACAAATAAAGTTATCCTTCAAGTTGATAACATAAAATTAGGTGAATTAAATTCTACTGGCCTTGCTGTTACTATAAATAACAGTACAATAGATAACACTGTAATTGGCGCAACTACCCCGTCAACAGCAGCGTTTACTTCAGGAACAGTAGCTAGTTTGCCCACAACGGATACTAGTATGACTAACAGACAATACGTAGATAGTACATCATTATCACTAGCAATAGCATTTGGATTATAAAATATGGCAAAGACGCAAATAAAGAATTATGTATTTAAACCTGGTATCGGAGCAAACGATAACCTTTTTCCAAACGCATATAGCTTATTAAATTCTAATAAAGCATACATACAAAAAGAAGCTGGTGCATACATAACTAATAAGATAGCAAACGCTGCACAATATACTCCTACAGGAGCTACGTATGCGCCCGCTACAGGTGTATTGACTATAACGATAGGCACACACAACTTTAATGTTGGAGATGCCCTGTTAATAGCACAAGCAGGCATTACATTTAGATGCGAGCTTGACGGCAATGCAACAACACATCCTTATCCAAGAGTAACTGATCCAGTCTATCAAAAAGCTATTCCAATTACAGCTATTACATCAACAAGTGTTACTGTGAATGTTGGCATAAGTTCAGATACTAGTGTACATACATTTGATTCTGCAACTACAAATGCAGTTAGTGATGTATTCTTTAACTATACAAATACTAGTGAAGCAAAATGCGAACGAGATATTGGATATGTAGTCGATTCATACTTAAATGATTTACGCTACGGCGGAAATGAAAAATTATACAATAATATAAAATATTACTGGGATCAAACTGTTGCACAAGTTGACGGGGACCGTGGTCCAGAAATTGCTACACACAACTTTATTGGTCGATTAATTAAAGATTATATTTTTGCAAATACTGCATACACATCATTACAAACAGTAGAAGCACAAGTAATTGATGCAACTAAAACAGCTGAAGCAGCAACATACACTCCAACAGGCGCAACATATAAACCTGATACTGGATTAATGACTATTACACTTACTGGACACAATCTTACAGTAGGAAGTTCAATTGTTATTGCTCCTGGTGGAATAACATTTACATGTGCATTAGATGGTAATGCAACATTACATCCGTACCCAAGGGGAACAGGTGTTCCTAACGCATCGGGCAGAGATCCATTCTATAGAACATCTGCTACAGTGATCGCAGTAACAACAGACACAGTTACTATTAATGTAGGCATAAGTTCAGACACTACACTACATACATTTTCAAGCGCAGTTGCAGGATCAGTTTCATCTAGTGCAGCCGTTATCATTGATACATTTGCGTATGCTACTACAACAGTTATTGCAAACGGTCTTACTTTCCTACCAACTAAAGTTTATACAGGAGTAGGAACACTTAAATGGCAAGGGCGTTACACTGTTGATGAAATACTACTAATTACAAATGCTACTAGAAGTGAGGTTGTATATAACTTTACTAACGCTGCTACAGGCGGTAGTGTTACAATTCAGGACACTGGCACAGATACAGACTTTTTAAAATATCTAGAAACAACTGATGGCGTAACTACATTTACAGCAAATTATGACACTAGAACACATGCAGCAACTGACGATATACAGTTATTCATAGAAGAAAAAGAAGTTAGAACACGCCCATACGATTTTGGTACAGACGCTATTGAACGTCCTCGTGCTGCACTTCCAGTATCGATGCTTGACGCTGACTTTGAGTACGGACTACAGCCTACTAAGTGGAGTGCTATTGGCACAATGCGCGGCTATCCAAGTGTATACGAAATTCCAGGAACTGATGCAAGTGTGCAAAAAGTTGTTACAGATGCAAGTTTAAGTGAACCAACACAAATATTTACCGGCGCAGTTACAAATGATGGAACTGAAAACTGGACGTTTAGTAGTGCTACGCATAGAAATGGCAATTTAACTGGAGCAGATCCAGCAATTAGTATAATTGAGGGCGACACTTTAACTATTACTAACAATGCAGGATCAGGACATCCTTTCTACTTTAAGACAGCAGCAGGCGCTGGAACTGGCAACCAAGTTACAAATGTTACTAACAATGGTAGCGTAAATGCAGCTGATACAATATCTTGGACTACACAACCAGGTGATGCTGGAACATATTATTATGGTTGTAGTAATCATGCTGCTATGGGCGGAACTATTACTGTACTAGCAAATAATCTCGGCACTGGTATTGGCCAATCATTAATTACTGTTACAACAGTTGGCGCACACGGATTTTCTTCAGGTACTCCTGTAAGTTTAAAAGCACTAGAAAATAGTATTGCAGGCGCTTCACGAGCAGAAGGCACGTTTATTATTGTAAATGTACCTAGTACAAGTACGTTCCAATACTTTGCTAAAGCAAAAGTTGGTACAACAGCAGGACAACTACTTTCAACTGGATATACACAGTTAAGAGAAGCAGGATTTTATACAGGAGCATCAATTGGTTCACCAGAATTTACAATAGCAAGTAACGGTAGCTCAGGAACAATGTTTGCGCAATTAGCTATATTAGCAGGCGAAAACGTAATTCCATATGATGGACAAGCACCAGAGATTGGGTCTCCATTATCGCAAGCAAGTATTCCTTTAGGTTCTCAAGTAACTGGTATTGTAGACCAAAGCGCAGGCGGAGGCACATATCTTACACCGTTAACTGCTGGTAATACAGCAGCTGGCCAAAATCAAATGGTATTCCAAAGTGGCACAGGTATTGTAAATAATTTAGCAGTCGATCGCGGTGACGGCTTTGCAATACATGTTACAGGTCTTGCAGGAAATACTGCAACATTTAATGATAACTTTACAAGTTCGTTTGCAGGAAATAGTAATAACTATACTGGATTGGCTGCAAGCAATGATACTCCAGTTGGACAATTTGCTGAATTTGATATAGCGTATTCAACTGATTCGTCCCAAACTTATATTATACAAGATATTGAAAATGACGGAACAGGTTATGAAGTTGGCGATAAGCTAACAATACTAGGTACAGCGTTAGGCGGTGCAACTCCTGCAAACGATGCAGTTATTACAGTTGCAACATTAGGTAGTGCAAACTCAATTGCAACTGCAACTATAACCGGGGTACACTTTAATGCTGATATATACCTAGCTGGAGAAACTGCAACATTTGCCGGCGGACTTGGATCACAAGCTACTTTTGATATTGATTATCTAGATGGCGTGTATAATACTGTTGGTATTAATGCTTTACAACCAGGCGGTGGATACAAAATTGGCGATGTTATTAAAATATCTGGAGCAACATTAATTCCAGGATTTGTAGGCGATACTAAAGATTTATTCATATCTGTAGATGCTGTAGAATCAACAGGCGGACAAACACTTAGCACCACGCTACAACAGGGCGGTACTGGATATTCAAATGCTACAGGAGTTGCTACAACAGGCGGTACTGGTACTGGATTAACTTTAAACATAACTGTAGACGGCAGTAACATAATTACTTCAGCAGTTATTAACTCAGCTGGTACCGGTTACACACAATTTGATTCAGTTACTATTACAGGCGGCAATAGTGATGCTACTGTTAGAGTTGATAATATTAAATCAGTTGGAGCAGTTACTACTGCAACATTTGCAGGTGACGCACCTTCAGTTAATAATACATATACCAGCGTTACATATACAACTTCATCAGCTAGTGGTGCAGGAGCAGTATTAGACGTACAAAGAACAGGCGCAAGTTATGTTGTTACAGTAACAACCGCTGGTACTAACTATCTTCCTACAGAAACAATTACAGTTGCTGGTGACCAAATTGGCGGCGCAACTCCTGCAAATGACGCATCTATTACTATTGACGGAGTTGGTGGATCAGGTGATATTACAGCAGTTACAATAACAGGTACATCATTAAACGGTGATACAACAGTAGGAACAGTTGGTATAAATGTAACACCAACAGGCGGAACATTTAATGTTAATCAAAACTTAGACGGAACATACGGACTAGTTGAGGTAGGAGCTCCTGGCTCAGGATATAACGTTGGTCAAGTACACACTATTTTAGGAACATTATTTGGTGGTACATCGCCTACTAACGATCTAAGTATTACAATAGCTGGTATCGACGCATTAAGCTCAGGCGGAATGACATCAGCTACGCGATCTGGTACTGCTTATGACCCAGTAGGAACATATCTAAATATTCCTGGTGTAAACAACACTGCTACTGGTAGTGGTTGTGAGTTTAGTTTAACTAGATCAATTAGCGGATATCAAAACTTTGTTGTAACAAATGGCGGAACAGGATATGCGCCGGGTGACAGAGTTGATATACCCGGCGGATCACTTGATGGTGTTGCACCACTAAACGATATTAGCATAAGCATTAGTACTGTAGACGGTTCGGGAGCAATATTAACATTTGTTCCAGACTTTATAGAAGCCGCAGCAGGCCCTAATATTGACTTTATATCAACAATTACAATGTCAGATGTTACATCAGCTACTATAGCAAAAGACCTACCAATTACATTTAGTGCTATTGCTTCAATACAAGCAGAATTTGAAACAGCACACGGACTAGTACCAGGTGATACATTTATCACTAGTGTTGAATCCGACAATGGTACAAACAATCATAACTTAGCATCAGGTTCTTATATTGCTACAGAAATACCAACTGTACTTTCATTAACATTCCAAGCTAGAACGGTTGGTTCTATTAATGTTGATGCCGGCGCTGATCCAATATTAGGATCGGTATTTCCAAGACCGGATAGCTTCTTTGTACACAGACCATTTGACGGT
>Ga0307997_10000100_pt1 | contig 35055 bp, 3 predicted proteins | sample Davwhametageno36_FD_203165 | JGI IMG/M metagenome (GOLD analysis project Ga0307997, IMG submission 203165) | Marine microbial communities from Davis Island wharf, Antarctic Ocean - #36 | ecosystem: Environmental > Aquatic > Marine > Unclassified | place: Antarctic Ocean: Davis Island wharf... | reverse complement strand
TTTTAATATGCCTAGGAAGCTTATAATTACCTTGTGGCTTTTATCCAAATAGACAGCAACCGGCTCAGCTACTGTAATCTGTCCCTGCATTATTAATACTGTGGCGAGGCGAGATGAGGCTTCATCGACTTCTTGGTAGGTCATTTGAGTATCGCGATAGACGACTGCGACTGCATTCGGATTCTTCAATACCTGAGTCGACCACAGGTCTATAAGAGAGCGATCTTTGGGATAGTACGCAGCGGTTTGGTTGAATGACAATAACGCCTGACTTTCTTGCGCGGTCAATAATGCCAGTTCACCTAAGGGCGAACTGGACTTTTGAACAATGCTTTGCGCCAATTGAACAAGATGCCCTGCCATGCGTTCAATACGCTGACGCTTAAAAAGCGTCGGGCGAAAATTAATTGACGCCCGAAGCCCTTCTTGGGTTTCGGTAAAATAAAAAGAAAGGTCATACTTTGCAACCGGTAGTGTACAACCGTAAGGCGATAGCTGAAGCGCATTTATTGGCGAATCAACGTCTTTCAGTTCATCCTTTGGCGATAATAACCGGTCGTCTGCCGAATGGCTTTCTAGCGATATCAAAACGTCAAAAACCGGATGCCGACCTAGCTCACGCGCAACTGAAAGATCTTCAACCAGTTGATCAAATGGGTATTCTTGATACTCTAAAGCGTCAGAAATAGTTTCTTTGACTTGATCTAGAAAAACCATAAAGCTTTCATCTGGGGAAACAATATCCCTTAATGCGAGCATGTTGACATAATTACCCACTTGATTTTCCAAGTCGGGGTGTATTCTTCCTAATACCGGCGAGCCGATCGTGATATCACTTTCACCACTGTAACGAAACAGTAATACCTTAACCAATGCGGTGAGAACCATAAACTGACTAGCACCTGCTTGCGCAGCGATAGCGGAAAATGCTTGATCCAGTTTTGATGGCCAATCAAACTCAACATTATCGCCATGATAATCCATTTCATCTGGCCTTAGAAAGTCAATTGGGAGATTCAACGGCACCGGTGTACTGTCCAGTTTGACAAGCCAATAGGCTTTAAGTTTTTCAACCGCTTCTTCACTGAAACGTCGATTTTGCCAATGAGCATAATCGCGATATTGAATCGTAAGATCTTTCAATACTAATGGCTCTAGACCACAGTGGCTGCAATAGAGCATCAACAGTTCTTGCAGGATAATACCCATTGACCATTCGTCGCAGACAATATGGTGCAGTGACAGAATCAGTTTGTGTTCCTGATCCTTTGCACTGTGATCTAGACCCCCATGGACTGCGACTAGAAGCACTTTAAATAGCGGACCATTTGGCAGATCAAAGGTTTCAGCAATGAAGTCATTTACAACCGCAGTCAATGCCTTTTCGCCTTGCAATGTTTCGAAGGTCAGATAGTCATCTAGCCGGCCAAATTCAATAACCCGTTGCCTTGGACTACCATCCTCTTGAGTCGGGAAGACTGTGCGTAAACTCTCATGCCGAAGAACTATCTGCTGTAAAGCTAACCTCAGTTCAGCCAGATGCAGTGGCCCTGACAAGGTTATACCCATCGATACATTATAAGCGGCACTGGTATTTGATTTGACAAGCGATAGATCAAGCTGGTGCATTAACCATAAGCGCTCTTGCGCTCTCGATAGTGGCCATAAGGCCTCACCATTAGCTTCGGAAGCAGGCGCTTTTTTAAGCGCAACAATAGGCATAACGGGTTCGAGAGCCTTTACGTTCTGTAACAATAATCGGATCGTGGGATATCTGAATATGTCCAGTAGCTGCAGGGCTAAGCCGACTTCATTTTGTAACCGGAAAACTAACCTAGTCGCCTTTAAACTATGTCCACCTGCTTCGAAAAAATTGTCATCAAGACCAATTTTTTCGACTTCCAGCACCTTTTGCCAAATGACGACTAATGTTTTTTCTAACGGTGTTTCTGGTGCAACATAGGGTTGGAGTTGGGTAACTAATGATTGGCCCTGCGTGTTGCCCTGCAGCACCAGTTTAACCCGGTCAATTTTTCCATTCGACGTTAATGGAAATTCATCTACTATAATGAATTTATCGGGCACCATATAGCCTGGAAGGGCTTTAATTAAAACCGATTTGATAGAAACCAATGGCGTATTATCGGTTTGAGACGCACTCGTTTTGAGTTTGATATAAGCCACTAAATAGTTTTGATCGTCACCGTCTTGGTGGCTACAAACAACCGCATTACTAACAACATCACTGCGCCCTAATTGAGCCTCTATTTCACCAAGCTCAACTCGATAGCCACGAACCTTAACTTGGCTGTCCAAACGCCCTAAAAAGTCGAGATGACCTTGCTCAGTGACGCAAACTACATCTCCAGTTCGATAGAACCGACGCTCTTGCAACTGACTTTCTGGTGACCACCGTTGGGCAACACCATAAACGAAAAACTTTTCTGCGTTTAGCGCCGGTCTGCCCCGATAACCCCTCGCCAAACCAGCACCACCAATACACAGTTCACCCAAAACACCAGGAGCAGAAACTTTACCCCAACGATCTAACACCAAAAGATAGGTGTTTTGTATTGGACGGCCAATGCCGACAATGCCAATAGCGGATTGAGCCAATGATTCTGATGTAATCCTAACAATTAAAGACCAAATAGTGCTTTCAGTTGGGCCGTACATGTTCCACAGCTGATCACAACGCGGAAGCAATTCGCTCGCTAACTGGGTTGACAATGCCTCGCCACCGCACAGTAGCTTTAATTTTGGACTTCCCTGCCAACCAGCAGAAAGCATTAAATTCCAGGTTACAGGCGTTGCCTGCATGCAGGTCACTTCACGCTGCGCCACAAGATCGATTAGCTTTTGACCATCAACAACATCACTCTGCGCTGCCAGTATTATTTCGGCACCTTGCAGCAACGGTAAAAATAACTCCAATGCCGCAATATCAAAACAAACCGTCGTTACCGCTAACAACCGATCAGATTGTTGCAGTCCTGGTTCTGTCGCCATGCTGTTGAGGAAATTGAATAGTGCCTGATGAGAAACTTCAACACCCTTTGGGAGGCCAGTTGAACCTGAGGTATAAATCACATAGGCTAAATTCTCATGATTTAGGGTTGTTTCAAGCTGATTAACATCAGCCTGACAAATATTGTCCCACTGGGAATCAATACAAATAAAACTAGCGTCACAAGTTTGAGCCAAGGTTTCAACTAACGCAGACTCAGTTATAACGAACTGTGCACCACTGTCCTTGAGCATATAGGCAATTCGATCACTGGGATATTCAGGATCTATCGGCAGATAGGCGGCACCCGATTTTAATATACTTAATAAAGCCACCAACATTTTTGGCGATCTTTCAACACAAAGCCCAACCAAACAGAATGAAAACGCAATAGACTTTTGATGAAAATAGTTTTGCAGATAAGCCGCTAGACTATCTGACTGCTGATCTAATTGAGCATAAGTCATCACTTCGTTCGAGAACGTAATAGCGACCTTATCGGGATTATTAGCCGCTTGCTGACGAAAGCTAGCAATGAAATTTTTATCTAACTCGGGGTTTAACCCTGTACCTGAAGGGCTATCAGTCTTGCTTTTAACTTGACCGCTTAGTTGAGCGAGAAGCAATCTCTCATCCATTTCAGACAACATAGAAAACGAACTCAACGGTACGTCTGGCGCTGCTACTATTTGCTTAGCTAAGTGTCCAAACTGTTTACCCAAGCCTTTGATACGCGAGGCTGAGAATAAATCAGTATTATATTCTATCGAAAGATGCAGTTGTGACGCCCTTTCTTCAAGATGAAAAGTAAGATCGTATTTACTGGTTGTCGACGGCATAGGTAAAGGATGTAGCTGCAAAGAAGCCTCGCCATCACTCACAGCACCGGCTTCTTGCAGAATAACCATAACATCAAAAAGTGGAGATCGACTTAAGTCTCGATCTAGTTCCAGATCATCTACAAGCAGATCAAAAGGGTATGCCTGATATTCATAAGCATTGATAAAGTTATTCCGAACGACCTCAATAGCCTCTAGTGCCGTGAGCGACATCGGTAGATTGGACTTTAGCGCCATGGTGTTGATATAAAGACCAAGCTGACCCTCTAATTCGGCTCTTTCTCTTCCAAACACGGGCATACCAACAACCATGCTTTCCTGTTGAGAATGACGCAATAACAGCGTTTGCGTCAGAGTAACGAGGGTCATGTAAAAACTAGCAGAACATCGGCGACTTAATTGATGTAAGGCCCCGACTAGCTCGGAGTCAAAACAAAAAGAAATTTCATCGCCGTTAAATGACTGCAATGCGGGACGAGGGAAATCAGTATGCAACGCTAGTGTCGGAACACCCGCCGAAAAGTGGTTTAACCAAAACTGTTGGTGGGCTGCCATCGCACCCGATTTGATTTGACGATTCTGCCAAGCTGAAAAATCACGATATTGAAAGTCCAGTTTGGGTAAAACTGAATCAGACGTCAGATCAGCATGATAATGCGTGACCAACTCTTGCATCATTAACCTAACACTCCAGCCATCCGTAACAATATGATGAAGCGTAATAAGCAGCAACCGACGTTGTTCGGACTCTTTAGCAACGAGCACGTTAAACATCGGACCTGTAGTCAAATCAAAAACGGCTCCTGTCTGTCGTAAGAGCAGGTTTTCGATCTCAGAGGGTGACCAATTTTGTACGTCTCGCTCACTAAATGTAGCGTCAATAAAGTCAGGATTAAAGCTAATCACCCGCTGCTTTGGCTCGCCGTCAACCCGTGGAAAGACAGTGCGCAGAATTTCATGTCTCTCAAGCACCGATTCGAACGCCTTCTTAAAGCGCTCAACATCAAACTCACCCTCAATAACATAGGCCAAAGGCACGTTGAATAATGTGCCATCTTGCTCAATCTGGGAAAGCATCCATATCCGCTGCTGTGCATGAGACAGAGCGTAATAGTCAGATGTCTCTATCGGTAGAATTGATTCTTGTTCGCTAAAAAACCGCAAGATTTCAGGTTTATTGTCTTTGATCAGTACTTTCAAGTCAGGCGTCATAGCCCCTTTGGGTGAGCGAAAGTTTAGTTGTCCATCGACAACACTAAGACGAATGCCCACCCGCTCAAGTGTTGAGAAAAGCCTATCCAAATTCATCAAATTATCCCTTCTTCTTCACCGCAGTCGTCGATAATAATATTATCTGCAACTGTCGGTTCGGCCTGTCCTTGGTCATTGATACTTTCTACGCCAAGAACAAATTGTCGAAGTTGGGTTTTTTCAAATAACATTCTGAACGGAATTTTTATATTTTTGTCTTTACTAATTCTGGCAATCAGTTGTGTGCCAACAAGGGAATCGCCATGAAGGTCAAAAAAATCATCCGTTGGCTTAACCTGGCTTATACCCAATAACTCACACCAAATACCCGCTACGTAACGCTCCATCGGACTTCGCCATAAAATAGCGGCCTCTGGCAATGTGGGCTGATCTAGTTTTGCAATGACGTCTTTGGTTTGCACGTCAAAACCCTGCAACGCTTGCTTAGGATTATCGCCAATAGAAAGTCCTTCAACCTGACGAAGACGATCTTGCAATCGGCCAGCTGATATAACAACCTGCGAAACGCCGCAAGCAAGAACAGTTTCAAAAGCTTTTTCCGACTCCTTTAACGTCATTTTATAACGGTCAATACTGGTCTTAAAGTCAGATTCCAAGCCTGTCGATTCTTCTGTTGGCCAGCCATCCCAATTTGAACTAATCCATCGCACGGTATTTTTGTTTAAAGCCTCATCAACGTCAAAAAACGTATCACTTAGGTTAGATTTTTTTGACTGTGCGTAGCCATCCAACCAACAACTGGCAGCCGAATAGGCGCCAATGCCAATACCACCAAGAGTCGCAGCATTGGATGAAATAAGAAGGCAAAAAGCAGGATTAAACTGATTCGCAAGAGATTCTAACGCCCGTGTGCCCTCGACCTTAGGATAGAACACATTTTCACTGACAGACTCAGAGGACTCACTCATCAAATTAAATATCAATTCACGTTGGGTAACACCTGCGGCATGGATAATACCGTCCAGCCTGCCAAACTGAGATTCAATTTGCGCAGCAACACTGTCCATATCAGTTTGGTTAGCAATATCAGCAGATACCGTTAGGACTTCCCCCCCCTTGGCTTCCATCCGCTCAATACGTTTAATAATTCGTTGCCTTGCATCGACAGCATCCGCTTTGTGAGCAACAATTAAAGCATAATCACTGTCGTCTCGATCTGACATTTCTGGCAGATCATCAGCCACATGACTGGGGCCTGTGGTAATCGTTTCGACCGACTCAAACCCTGATGCCAACATCACATCACTCCAACCACTGGTCGAAAGCAATGGCGAATGACTCTCGATTCGATTATCTTTATAGTTCCACCAACCCTCTGCCAGCCCCCATATCATAGTGATCCAGCGGCGTTCTAGTACTGCCTCGATCAGTGCTATTGAACCACCGGGTGCGAGTAGCGACTGTAAATGTCCTAGTGTAGTTTTGATATTCTCGGTGGCGTGAACAACATCTAACCCCAAAATCAAATCATATTCGCCCGCAATAAAGCCTTGAGGCAACGGATTTTGGCTGATATCTAAGGTTTTGAACTGACAGAAATCAAGTCCTGACGCTTTGGCTTTTTGTCTATTCTTTTCAGCAAATAAAGGGCTCAGATCAGTCGCGGTATACTCAATTGCAAAGTCGGTTAACGCAGGCGCAACGATACTTGCCAAAATTCCATCACCAACACCCACCTCTAAAATTCTTAACGTTTTGCCATTTTTATATTTTGCCAACTCAACAATTTTTTCAGCCAGAAAATGCATTTGCGGCTCTCGGAGGCTGTGTGCAAAGGTATTCAGCCCAGCATTTGCCAAAAGATCACCACTGCCTTCGGGGTAAAGGATACTCACCCCAGGCACCTCTCCTTTGAGACCGGCATAGTAGCCTTCGACACAATGCTGAAGTAATTCTATGGTGCCTCGAAACGTATGTTGCTGCGCTAAAATTCCGCTATATAGGGGTTCTATAGCGGGCACTTCATCGGCTGACAGTAACACTGTGAATTGTTCACCTTGTTGACTTAAATATCCGTCAACAACGAGTACTTGGGCAAACCACCCGACAAAGGGCCTAAAGGCAGCATCTAGATTCAGCTGTTTAGCCAGGCTATCAAGATCGAATTGCTGACCAGAAACAAATACAAAACCACATTTCTGCCAAAAATGAATAATATAAACGGCACAGAGTTTATTAAACTGCGTCACTAACAAAGAGTCCGGTTGCAATGGCGTAATAGAAAAATCGGCTATCATTTTGGTTAACTGTTCGGCCCAGTTTGATTGATTCAAAACCGCTTTAAAGGCCTGTATTGGTACAATAGACTTTGATGCTTGTGTATCAGGACATAAATTGATTTCCGATCGACCTAACAGCACTAATTTAGCTTGATAATGCTCAGCCAGATAATCAGCCAAAATCATCCCAACACCACCCAAGCCGCCCGTAATAAGATAAACCCCATTGCGCATTAATGGTGAGTTGATAGCAGCACTTGATAGCATTTCATATTGCTGCTTCCAAACGCAACCATTGCGAATAGCCAGTGGGTTTGTAGGTAGTAAAGAGCTGACGGCACCAACCTGTGAATACAACAGCGCTTTCAACAACGCCAACTTTCCATTAAGTTTGGTCTGAACGCTATTGTCATCCACAACATCGCTATCAATCAGGCGGCATACCAACAGAGGGTATTCCTGAGTAATAACTTTAGCAGCACCTAATGCCAAAGCACTGTTGACTTGACTATCCTCGTCACTGAGGACCTGAAAAAACAAGGGGCTTACCAGTACTATTGATACCTTCCGGTTGAGTGCGTTTAGCGTTTTTGCAAGAGCCACAATATTAAAATAGTCTTCATACGGCTTTTCTATACTGCTCTTGAGCCAATAGACAACCTGTAAAGGTAGTTCATCGGCACTTAGATTCATCCCCGCAATAGATGAATCCAATTCAGTTAGCTGATTAATTTTTTCAACACGACTGTTACCGTCAGACAACGTATCCTGCAGGTATTCAACCAGACAGGCTCTCTTTTTATCCGCATTAATTAGTAACCAGTTACCGTCTGAGCGGCGCGCTTCTAACCCAATAATTTTGGTCCATGTTGGGGTTTGAAACCAATCATCAAAGGCTAAACGAGCGTTACCAATAGATTCAAGCTGGCCTATCACGCTACTAGCCTGTCCTTGCTTGAGGTTTCTTTCAACGGGGCTGTCTATCCAATGACGCTTCCGATCAAAGGCATAAGTTGGAAGTTCTATTCGTCGAAATTGTTCGGTTCGATCAAAATAAAAAGAATCCCAATCAACATTTATCCCGGCCGCCCAAGCCATTCCCAAACGATTAAGGAGATAGCCATCAATGTCTTCAGCACGCTCGCCTAGGCGTAACCCCTCTAGGGTGATAGCTTGATGAAGTTCTGAACCGCTTTGATTGATACCCGGCTTCTGAATATGACTGACCATTTTACTCAACACATTGCCGACACCTAACTCAATACAGACAAAAGCGTTATCAGCTAGAAAGGTTTGAATTGATGCAGCAAAACGAACAGGATTCCTTAAATGCGCTTGCCAATAATTGCTGTCAGAGAGATCGTCTACTGAAATATAGTCACCAGTCAGGTTCGACACATAGGGAATCAACATTGGATGTAACTCTACGGCTCGTGACACGGCGCCAAAGTCAGCCAATATTGGTTCCATTAACTGAGAATGAAAACCATGAGACGTATTAAGTTTAATACTGCCAGAAACCCTGTCAGCAATAATAGCTAAGGCGTCACAGTCACCGGACAGGACACATTGCGACAAGGTATTAACCGCAGCAAGTGAAACCTTGTGATCCAGAAATTGAGCAATTTCAGCTTCAGCCAAGGGCACTGCCAGCATCGACCCACTCGGTGCCGACTGCATCAGCTCTGCCCGGATACAAACCAGCTTTATAGCGTCTTCTAATTTGAGTACACCAGAAATACAGCTCGCAACATATTCACCAATTGAATGACCAATAAGCAAGTCAGGAGTCACGCCTTTGTTCATCCATAACTTCGCCAGTGCATACTCCATAATAAACAGGGCTGGTTGTACCCACTGCGTCTGATTATCATCATTGCCCGAGTCAGACTTTTGATTAACATCATCCAGTAACAGCGATTTTACTTTTTCTAAGCAAGGCGAATTCAATTGTTCGAGGCATTGATCGACCCAATGCTTAAAAATAGAGTCGCACTTATAAAGTCCAGCAGCCATACCAACTGACTGAGAACCCTGACCAGGAAACATAAAGACAACTTTGGGTTTTGCTAGAGGCTCTTCCTGATAGGTAGACATTGACTCAGTGATATTCACTAATTGACTCAGCAAGTCACTTTTATTGGATGCTGTCCATGCTCTTCGATAGGCATGTTCTGCTCTACCCGTCGACAACGTAAATGCAATATCCTTCAAACTGGATGTATCAACTGATGCTGGGCTGACTGATATTGTCGGTTTTGACGATTGAATTGAGAGATGACGTTGTAAATTAAGCGTCATTTCTTTTAAAACGGACGATTTCTTAGCCGATAGGACGACCAACTCCTGTCTCTTTTCTGTTGGTTTTACACCATTCGCTGTTTCCTCTAACGAGGGCGTTTCTTGTAAAATAACGTGAGCATTAGTACCACCAATACCAAATGAGCTAATACCGGCAAATCTTGCTTTCTCTTTACTCAACCAAGGTTGTAGCACAGCGTTGACATAAAAAGGTGACTGCCCAAGCTTCAAACTCGGATTGGCGGTGTCAAAATGTAGTGATTCAGGTATCTGTTGATTTTCAAGAACAAGAACAGTTTTAATAAAACCAGCCACACCGGCGGCGGCATCTAAGTGCCCAAAATTTGTTTTAACGGAACCCAAAGCGCAGAAATTTTTTCTTGAAGTCTGAGTTTCAAAAACACTCTTCAATGCTTTAATTTCTATAGAGTCACCTAAAGCGGTAGCCGTGCCGTGGGTTTCAATGTAACCCATATCATCCGCTTCAAGACCGGCACTTTGTAACGCTTCGGCAATCACCTTAATCTGCCCATCAACACTAGGCGCAGTAAATCCTACTTTTGCGGCGCCATCGTTATTAATCGCACTACCTCTTACAACCGCCCTAATGTTGTCACCGTCATTGACGGCATCTTCATAACGTTTTAACAATACGACACCCGCACCATTACCATTAACCGTGCCTGCTGCAGCTTGGTCGAAAGCGCGACAACGTCCATCAGGCGAAAGAATACCGCTTTGTTCGAAAAGATAACCTCTCGTCTGTGGCAACTGCAGACTAACACCCCCCACTAAAGCCATATCAGACTGAAAATCTAGGAGTGATTGACAGGCCATATGAATGGCCACCAGCGAGGTCGAGCAGGCAGTCCCAATCGTAATACTTGGGCCTCGCAAATTCAGCTTATAACCCACACGGCTTGTTAAAAAATCTTGGGTGTTACCAACAAAGAGTTGGAAATCACTGGCATTATTGGCAATTTCAGGATTATTAAAAAGGTTTTGCAACAAGTAACTACTCGGTCCAGTGCCGGCATAAACCGCTATTTCGCCTGCATAACGATTGCTGTCGTAACCGGCATTTTCTAATGCCCTATGAGCACACTCCAGAAAAATACGATGTTGAGGATCGGTTAAACTCGCTTCTTTAGCCGTTAAGCCAAAATAGTCAGCATCAAACAAATCTACATCTTTAATAACACCATTAACCGGCACGTAGTTTGGATCATTAATGAGTGACTCAGGCACTCCAGCCGCAAGGAGTTCCTGACGCGTAAACCGAGTTGTACTTTCTATCCCATTTTGTAGATTTTGCCAGTACTGCTCACAGGAATCAGCGCCAGGAAATCGACAGCTCATGCCTATGACTGCAATAGCGTCTGACAAGTCCTGTGAAGTGCTATTACTCATTGCACTCTCCTATTACGTCTTTTGGCTCTTGCATCTTTTTGTCGCTTCACTTTTACATTGACGTCTAACATCTGTTGAGAAATAACAGAACTTTGCTGACTGATAAAAACCGCTTGACTGGCGATCGTGGTGTACTGAAAAAGATCAACCACCTCTAATTCACAATTCATTTTTTCCTTAATCGCCTTACTCAATCGAATGACACCTAAAGAGTCCCCGCCCAATTCAAAAAAGTTCTGATTGATATCAATCGTCTTTATGGCTCCCAACGATGGCGTTATTTTTTCGTTGTTAGGCTTATCAACACTCAAAATTTGAGACCAAACTTCTGTCAATTGCGCCTCTAATGCATTCCGCGGAATCGCATTCTCTAATGGCTTAGCTAATGAGTTATTTGAAGGTTCCTGTAAACGGATGATTGACGGATCAGGTAAGGCTTTACGATCAACTTTACCGTTAGTCGTCAGTGGGATTTTTTGAAGCATAATATAAAGGCTCGGCACCATATAAACTGGAAGCAAGCTTTCAAGATGCGCTCTTAACGCCTTAGTCAAATCGGTCGTCGCGAAGGAAATCGTGTCCAAAGGATTTTGGTTATCAGTCTTAGGATTTAAACTATGGTTACCCTGTTCTATACGATCGACTGGTTTACTCGCCAAAAGATAGGCGATAAGACTTTCGCTCTCAACACCATCTCTGGTCGATAAATGCATTAAAACAACCGCCCTTTCTATGTCGGCATGTTTTGATAATACCGCTTCAATTTCTCCAAGCTCAATTCGAAAACCATTAAACTGCACTTGATCATCGTTACGTCCTAGGTGCTCAAGCAGACCGTCACTTCGCCACCGCCCAAGATCACCAGAGCGATAGAGTCTTTCGCCTGCAGTAAATGGGTGTTTGATGAACCGATCGCGATTAAGGTCTTGTCTATTTAAGTAGCCAATGCTGACACCACTACCCCCAACATAGATTTCTCCCGGAATACCAATAGGCGAAAGCTCATATGTGGAATCCAACACGTAGACTTCAACTCTTGGCAGCGGCACACCGACCAAACAACGGCCAGACGTACCCTCAATCTCCTCACGACTCAATCGATGATAAGTGACGTGAACGGTGGTTTCCGTAATACCATACATATTCACTAACGCAACGCTCTCGGGGTCATACCAATGACACCAAGGTCGCAACGAAGGCGTTAACAATTGGTCGCCACCAAAGATGACCATACGTAAATGGTCTGACAGTTTATGAGACAAACAATCTTTTTCGATTTCGACCAGATTATAAAAGGCTGCTGGCGTTTGGTTTAGAATCGTCACCCGATGATTTTCCAGTATCTGTCGGAAAGCTTGGGCATTTCGAACCTCACCCACACTAGGAACAATCAACTCAGCGCCATTTAGCAGGGCGCCATACATTTCCCAAACAGAAAAGTCAAAACTGTTTGAATGAGCTTGTATCCAAACGTCATCGGATCGAAAGTCAAAGTGGTGTTTTGCTTGATCTAATAATGCAACAACGTTGCGCTGCGATACCAAGCAACCTTTAGGTAGTCCCGTTGAGCCAGACGTGTAAATAACATAGGCTGGATGAGTATCACATCGTGCTCTAGCCTTATCAATTATGAAGTCATCTGTCAGTGAATTTCGCGGCAGTTGATTAATGTCAATGACAGCTATTTCTGTTTTCAGTTCAGAAAAATATGGTGCAATGGATACCAATGTCCGACAGCCACTATCTTGCAAGATCCACTCTATTCGATCATCGGGATAGCCCGGGTCAAGCGGCACGTAGGCGGCGCCCAATTTTGCAATGGCCAAAAAGGCGGTTACCGCATTGAAGCCTCGATCCAACAACACCGCGACTAATTCACCCGACTGAACACCCAGCTCAAGCTGCAAATGAGAGGCGAGTACATCGGCTTTACTATTGAGTTCTGCGTAAGAGAACTGTTGAATATCAACCCCAGGAATAGTGATTGCGATGGCATCTGGCGACTTAACCACTTGCTGCTCAAAACGATCAGCTAATGTCTGCGTGGAAGCCTGTTGTTGCGGCATAATGTTGAGGTTATTAAACGACAACAGTTGATCGCGCTCACTATCCGATAAAATCGCAAAGCTAGACAGGGCATTTCCAGGATTATCTAGGATAGCTATCAATAACAATTCAAAATGAGACAGTATTCGACTAATTTTCTCGTTGGAATAAATATCCGTGTTGTAGACTAAATCTAAACTCAAACCCATCGCTTTGGATTCAAACGTAAACTGCAAATCAAACTTGCTGACGGCACTGTCTTCAATAAAAGGCCTTGCTTGAATAGAAGAGCCAAAATCAATTTGAGGCTCCTCAAGATTCTGTAATAAAACCATAACTTCAGTGATCGGTGAGCGAGAGATATCGCGCTCAATATTAAGTTCGTCCACCAAACTATCGAATGGATAAATTTGATGTTCGTGGGCTTCGTTAACCGTCTGCGTGACCTGAGTTAAGAAATATCTAAAACTCGCTTGGACATCTATTTTATCTCGGAGCACGAGTGTATTTACATAAAAACCTAGCTGATCTTCAAGGTCTATATGAGGCCGGCCCGCAATTGGACATCCAACAATAAGATCTGTTTGTTGGGTGTAGCGAAACAGTAATAGTTTAACCACGCTCACTAGCGCAGAATAAAGTGAGGATTTCTGAGAATCACACAAGGCCTGTAAACGATCAGTGTTGTTTTTATCAATGACTATTCGTTGACTATCACCGTGATAGGTCTTTCTTACGGGCCGGCGATAGTCTGAAAGCACATCCAAAACCGGCCATTGTCCTGCCAATTTCTGATGCCAGTACTCCCTGTGCCGTTCGCCTTCTGCGCCTTTTAGTAACTTAGCTTGCCAAGCAGCATAGTCACGGTATTGCAGGCCTCTGTGGGCAACTTCAACTCGACTAGACGCGGCATTTAGTTCAGTTGAAACCAGTAGAGCACTGGAGAACTCTCTAATGATCTGAGACATACTCCAACCATCACAAATAATATGGTGAATATTAAATACCAACACGTGAGTTTGTGAATCAATTTTTAATAGAGACATTCTAAACAAAGGGCCATATTCGAGATCAAATGACGTGGCTGTATCCTGCTCAACAAAGTCTCTAGCTTGCGCCATCGGGTCGTCCGACGCTGATAAGTCGACTAGTCGTATCAATTCATGGGACGATCGATAGCTTTTAGCCGAGTTAACTAACTGCACCAACTCACCATCCTTTTCTGTGAATGTCGTTCTCAATATTTCGTGGTTTTCAATCAGGCAACTTAAAGCCTGTTGCATTGAGTTGGAATTCAGAAGGTCATGATCGGCGGGGCCTCGAAGTAGCAATGACGCTGGCATGTTGTACGCACCGTTGCCCGAGTCATCCATTTGAGCAATCACCCAAAGCCTGCGTTGCCCGTGAGAAACAGAGTAATAATCGGCATCTTCAATAGTCGGAATTCGTTGATAGTCAAAACTATCTCTATCAGCACACTCTGCCGCCAGCAACGAAACTGTAGGAAGAGAAAATAAATCCCGTAAACTCATCTGTTTACTGGTGTCTCGCTGAAAGCGGCTAATAACCTGAACCGCTTTTAAACTATGGCCGCCAAGCTCAAAGAAATTATCATCAACACCGACCGCCTCTAGACCTAACACATCGGACCAAATATTAGCGATAATATGTTCCAACTCTGTGCTTGGAGCGATATAAGGTTTTGTCGCCGAAGCCCGGCTACGCAGTGGTGCTGGCAATGAGCTTCGATCAATTTTGCCGTTCGGAAGTAACGGCAGGTTTTCTAACATAACAAAATCTGCCGGAATCATGTGAGCCGGAAGTTGGTCTTGCAGATAGGTCCGTAATTGGGGCGTTACGAAGGCAGCTAACTTTTCCTTCAATGGATTATTTGAGTATTCTCGGGTTCGTTTTTGTTCAACCAAAGGATAGTTAGGAAATTCAATCAGACCAAGCTTGGGCTTAAAGAAGACAACATCGTAGTCGCCAGAAAAATTGCCCTCAGCCATTCTAAAATGAACGCGCCATCCAGATAGTCGCGCAATATCAATCAAGTCTTCAGGTTCAATAGACAACAGAGGATTGTTTTTAAGGTTAGCGCGAATAGTTGAAACATCAGTCGCACACTGACCCGATTCAAGCCAAGCAATGAGTTGTGTTTCGTCAACCACGCGTCGATTACGAATAGCCTTCCAGCCGACTGAATTGCGGGTCGATTGCGCTAGTTGCTGCTTAATCGCATCAACCGTTGGTTTTTCTTGTGACCATTCTTGCCACGTCACATCAACGCTGGTCGCTTGACTATTAATATGTAAAACGACGTCATAACGAAAACAGGTCATTTCATTTTGCAGTTTCCCCCGCTTTGGCAATAGTTCAACAAAACTAATCGCAGGAATAAGTTCAGGAAGCAATAAGAACCAAGAAGGATCGATTGTTAATTCCTGTTCTCGTAAGCTTCTCTCTGCCACACCCGTTTCTAGAGCACTTATTTCAGACTCGTCGGCCGCTTGAAATAGTTCGATAGATGTATGGTAAGCCTTTAGTAATGCATAGTTTCTAACGTCACCAACCACAATTTTACCGCCGTCAGAAACAACTCGAACCGCCTGCTCCAAGGTCTGTGTCAAGTACCCCAGACTAGGAAAATACTGCACAACAGAACACAGCATCAGTCGATCAAAAGAGGCCGCTTCAAAACCACTGAAGTTGATGGCTTCTCGACAATACAAAGTCGTCTTACCTTCCGTATCGGCCCCCTGCAAACCATTCACAGGATTAACTTGATAGGCTAAACGATTAATGACCACGTCGGATAAATCTGTACCAACGTAGCTCGCGCATCGATTGATCAGGTTATACATCAACAAACCGGTACCACAGCCAATTTCTAGAACTCTAGGCTTTAGAATGGCGGCGCTTTTTGTCTCAATCTCGGTGATGTTGTCCGCAAACACAATATCCAAGGTGAGATCAATATATTCATGCATTTCTGCATCAGATAGTGGCTCGCCAGTGTAGGTGCTGTCCCAACCGATAGTATTAAAAGTTACATCTTTATGAAGTGAATCACCTTGATAGCTATCTTCATGCAGCGACTGCCATAAGTTAACCCGCTCTTGCTGAAGTAATTGTTCTTCCTGTTCGTTTTGTGCGGAGACGACTACCCACGCAAGCAGTCTCTGGTCCTGAGCTTGGTCACCCTCGGTCTCATGACTCAGGCCAACGACCACCTCTTGCACTGACGCATGCTTAAAGAGAACGCCCTCAATTTCATCCAGTTCAATACGATAACCGCGCAATTTCACCTGATTGTCAGCTCGATGAAAATATTCCAAATTTCCTGTCGCCTGCCATCGTCCTAAATCGCCTGTTCGATAGAGAATCTTGTCGTACTCTCCTACCGAATAAGGGTTTTCAAGAAAACTAGCGGCTGTTTTTTCTGCTTGTTTCCAATAACCTTCTCCAACCCCAATTCCAGCAACACAAATTTCACCCGGAACACCAATAGGAACTAGTTGCAATTCCTTATCTAGAACATAAATCGCAGTATTGGCAATAGCTGTCCCAATCGGAACTCGTAAGCAATTTTCGGGCATTGGCTTATCAATAGTAAATTGACAAATATCATCCGCAGCCTCGGTTGGACCATAAGCGTTACACAAGGCTATTTTGGGATACAACTGATGCCAACGATTAACCAAATTAACCGATACGGATTCTCCTGTGACCATGGCATAGTCAATATTCGGTAACGCTCGCTGTTCTTCAGTGAGGCCGCTAACAAATTCTAAAAGCTCATTGAGGACGATGGGCACGAACTCAAAAATTGTCGCCCGCTTGACCTCATCGAACAGTGCAGAAGCAACACAAACTGTTTCAAAATCAATAATCCGCGTAGACCCACCAATCATCAATGGCGCAAGAAACTGCCAAATAGAAATATCGGAAGAACACGGTGCTGATTGAGCAAAAATAGAATTTTGATGAAAATTAAGTTCGTCGAACTGTGCAAAAATATGATTAACCGCACCGTTATGCCGAATCAATGCACCCTTTGGTGTACCGGTAGATCCAGATGTGTACATCATATAGGCACGATCTGTAGAGCAACCCTCGTTATGATAACCCGACCCAATGGCTTCAATATTGGCATAAGTCCAGAGGTTAAATTGAGCCAGTACATCCACCTCAAGAGTCGGTGGTACAGAATCGAGCGTCAGCACGGTGTTTAATTCGCCACTAGGCTTTTGTGTGTCGTCATCGTCGGCGAGCTTGTCGTAGAGCGTTTCAAGAAGCGTGTTGCTAGAAATTAATACTCTAACTTCGCTATCAGCCAGCATGTGGCGGACTCGCGCCATAGGGTAAGTAGGGTCTATAGGTACAAACGATGCGCCTGATTTTAGTACGCCCATAACCGCAACTAAAAACGAAATACCCCTGTAATGATAAATACCAACAATATCATTCTGCACGACGCCCGACAGCCTGAGTACTTCTGCAAACCTTGCCGCCCGATTGTTTAGTTCAGCATAGGTAATATTTTCCTCACCATGGCTCGCCGCAATGCGATCTGGATAACTTAGGGTTTGACTCTGAAATAAATCTTGAAGTGTTCTGTCAACTGGATAAGACACTGTTTTTCCAATCCAATCATGAAGTAAAGTCTCGCGCTCCGCCGGGGGAAGAATTGATAATGACTTGACCTGCATCGTTGGCTGCTGAGCGATAGAACTCAGCAGCTCTATAAACTGTCCAACCATATGCTCAACAGTAGTTTGATCCCACAAATCAGTAGCAAACTCCAATACGCCAATTAGGCTGTTCTCTGTTTCCCACATGTCGAGAACCAAGTCAAACAGTGCGGAGATGCGCTGTGTTTCAATCACCTCAATGCTGAGGCCTGAAAGTCCAAACTCCTCTGCAGGGGCATTTTGAAGCGCAAACATAACTTGGAATAGTGGATTGCGACTTAAATCCCGCTCGGGCTGAATACTATCAACTAGTTTTTCAAACGGTAGATCCTGATTGGCAAATGCGTCAAGAGCGGTTTTTCTGACCTGCATCAAAAAGCTAGCAAAAGTAGGATTTCCTTTAAAGTCAAAGCGCATCGCCAAGGTGTTGACAAAAAAGCCAATTAATCCTTCGATATCTTGATGATTCCGATTAGCGATAGGTGAGCCAACCAGAATATCTTCCTCTCCTGTATGGCGATATAACAATATTGCCCAAGCAGACAGCAAGGTCATATAAAGAGTGCAGCCCTGTGTGCTGGAGGTTTCACGGAGTTTCTCGACCACGGAGGCATCAATCTCAAACCGCACGGAAGAACCTTTAAAGCTTTGTTGTGCACCACGGGGACGGTCAAAAGCTAAATCCAATACGGTATTCGCTCCAGCCAGTTGCTCACACCAGTAAACTAGCTGATCATTCAACGTAGATTGCATAACAGAGCTCTTCTGCCAAGCAGCATAATCAAGGTATTGAATCGGCAGCGCTGACAACAGTTCGTCACCACTGGCAGTCACTAGGCTGTGATCCTCTGCAGAAAAAATTAAACCATCAGTGTTTTCTATTGACTGAAGAGAGAATTGATAAAAGGCACTTAATTCACGAATAACGATACCCATGGACCAACCATCAGCAATGATATGGTGCATTGTTACAATCAGGGTATGTTTGTCTTCACTCAACTGAAGAAGACGAGTACGGATCAATGGCAGCTTAACCAGATCAAATGGTTTCTGCGCTTCGTCTTTGGCAGCGATACCGCACATTACCTGTTGTTGTTGCTGATCCATATCGGATAAGACATCAAACACCATCGGACAGGGGTACGCAGGGTGAATGTTTTGCTGAGGTACGCCAGCATCACTAGCGTCAATAGGACTTGAAGCAACTGAGAATGAGGTTCGTAAAATTTCGTGCCGTTCAATCATACGATCTAAACTGCACTGCAACCCTACTCTATCTAATAAACCGGTCAATTCAAGTGCGACCGAAATATTATAAAATGGGTTCCCTGGTTCCAATTGATCCAAAAACCAAAGGCGTTCTTGAGCAAACGACAATACTTTTTTAACGTTATCAGGACATTGAGTGATCGACAGGCTAGACCCTGACAGTTTCTGTTCAGAATTCGGTCGTGCAGAATCTATCTGCACAAGCCGAAGGCAATACTGACCAAGCAAAGGGCTTTCAAAAATAGTGTTAATCGACACGTCAATTTGTAACACAGTGCGCACCCGAGACACCAGTTGGGTTGCGAGCAGAGAATGCCCACCCAACTCGAAAAAGCTGCCGGTTAAACCTATATCATCGATGCGTAATAGGTCTTGCCAGATACCTGCCACTGTCTTTTCGAGTGTCGTAACGGGTTCTACATAAGGTTTATCACCATCATCTGTCTGCAGGGCATTGGCATCAAACGGTAATACATTTCGATCAAGCTTACCTGAACTCGTTAACGGAAATTCTGCCAAAATGAGGATGTGTGATGGCACCATAAAAGCAGGCAGTTGCTGTTCTAACAATGATGTCAACAAACCTTCATCAACACTAGCGCGATCTAATCCTGCAGGAAGGCAAACCCAAGCCACCAAAACTTTTCCACCATGGGCCAATTCTCTAGCGGCAACGGCACACTGGCCGACAAGTCTCGTATCATTCAAACGAAGAGAATTTAAAATCGTTTCAATTTCCCTGGGTTCAATTCTAAAACCTCTGATTTTTAGTTGATCATCAACTCGGCCCAAATACTCTATCGTGCCATTGGCGAGCCATCGAGCTCTATCGCCTGTTTTATAAAGCTTGCCCATTTCATAAGGATTATCGAGAAAATTGTCTTCGGTTAGCTCAGCCCTTTGCCAATAACCAGAACTCAAGCCATCCCCCCCAGTATAGAGTTCGCCCGGCATCCCAATCGGCACAAAATTGAGGTTAGTTTCTAGTATAAAAACCGTCGTGTTTGCGATTGGCTTGCCAATGGGAACGGGACGGTCATCATCATGATCAACAGGAATTTGATAAGCACAGGTAAACGTTGTATTTTCAGTAGGGCCATAACCATTAATTAACTTGGTTTCAGGCAACGCATCTAGCGCTCTGCGCAAATGCTGAGTGGAAATAGCTTCGCCACCCGTCAAGAGCTGTTTAACCGTTAGTAAATCGTGAGGGAAATCATCCACCATGGCATTAAAAAGGTTAGATGTGAGCCATAGCGTACTTATCTGCTGTTGACGGACCAATTGACCCAGCTGATGTAATGGTAGATTTCCCGCCGGCGCAACCACAAGACAAGCACCGTTTAAGAGGGCACCCCAGATTTCAAATGTCGATGCATCAAATGAAATAGGGGCATACTGTAAGAAATTATCACTATCACTGACCGAAAAATAATTACTGTTTACTACCAGACGCAGTATCGCTTGGTGGGAAGTCACAACACCTTTAGGTACACCAGTCGATCCAGAGGTATACATAATATAAGCAGCATCATTCCACTTAATATCTAAGCTTTTATTCGTTCTGATATTGGAATTATTTTCAACTAGGGTTTGTATCCATTCACTTTCATCAATAACTAAGGCGGTAACTGACTCATCAAGATCAAGTTGCTTTAATGTCAGCCTTGAGTTTATAACCACTTTGCTTTGGGTATCGTCGACAATAAACTGCAAACGTTCTTTAGGATATGAGGGATCCAATGGAACAAAAACGGCACCCGCTTTTAAAACACCGAGTATGGCAACAATAAGAAAACTTGATCTCTCTACACAAATTCCAACACACTGGCCTTTACTGATACCGTTGTTCAAAAGATAGTGCGCGACTTGATCAGCCTGTTGATCTAATTGATGATAGGTCAATTCTCGGACAGCTGGCTCTGCAAGCGTCAAGTCTTTAGAGGACAGCCCTACCCCAACCTCGCGAATGGCAACATTAGATGGGTATCTTGTGACGATATCGCTGAAGTAATCATGCACGGTGCTCAGTCGTGGATAGACCGTTTCGACACCGCGCCATTCCATTAGCTTTTGTTTAGCCTGTGCGGGTACCAAACAATAACTCGCAATGGGCTTTTCAGGCGCGTCACAGATGGCCTCAAGCAAATTGAGATAACTCGCCATGATGCCTTTAACTGAATCGACATCAAACAAGTCTGTATTAAATTCAATAATACCGTTTAGCTCGTCAACAGACTCCGTGTTCAAAGTTTCTTGAAGAATAAAGCTCAAATCAAATTTTGACGACCTAGACTGAACTGGCAACGCGGTGACGTCTATTCCCGAAAGCGATACTTCACCGTCGGATGCATTCTGTAACACCAGCATGGCTTGAAAAACAGGCGTATAAGACAAATTACGTTCTACATTTAACAGTTCCACTACTTTTTCAAAAGGCAGTTCTCTATGTTCAAAAGCGGACAGGAAGTTGTCCTCTACTTGATGCAAGAACTCGATAAAGGAAAGCTCGTTATCAATTGTTGTACGTATTGCCAAGCTATTGACAAAGAGTCCTAGCATCGACTCCGTTTGACTATAATCACGATTAGCAACAGCCGTTCCAATCACAACATCGTTTTGTTGACTATAGCGGGACAATAAAATATTCAGTCCAGCAAGCAATAGCACAAATACACTAGCATCAGTTGTTGAACTTTGTTTTTGATTGCCCTGCTTTCCAATACGTTTTAACTTTGCCAACAAACCAGCATCTAGCGCAAAAGGAATCGAGCTGCCACGGGTCGTTTGTTGAGATGGACGAGTGTAGTCCCAAGGCAGTTCGAGCAGTGGAGGTGCGTCCGCAAGGGTTTGCTTCCAATAGGCTATTGATTGCTGTTGAGTGCCGGATTCGATTTTCTGGCGGTGCCACAAAGAGTACTGCGAATAAGACAGCGGCAGCTTGTTTAAGGTAATTTGTTCAGCACGAACGTAAGCCGCATAACAAGCCGAAAACTCTTTAATAAAAACATCTAAAGACCAACCGTCTGAAATAAGATGGTGGAAGCTTACAAAAATAATGTGTTGATTGTTATCAGTCTGCAAAAGTCGAAAGCGGTATAACGGTCCCGTCTCAATATCGAAAGGCGTTTCCTGATCCTGCCTTGTTAGAGCCGCTATTTTGTCTTCTAAAAGAGAGGCTGACGTTATTGATGCATCCGTAAACGATTCTTCATTAAGGGTTAGTTTATCTATTGTTGCTATGGCCGAAACTGCCGTTTTTTGATAAGGAATACCGTCATGCGCGATAAACAATGTCCGCAAAATATCATGCCGATCGACCATCGTCTGCAAACTGTGCTCAAGTGCTATTTCATCAAGTAGCCCATCAAGCTGCAGTGTTGTAGAGATATTATAAAGTGTTGTACCACTTTGCATTTGCTCTAAAAACCAAAGCCGTTCCTGCGCAAAGGACAATGGCCAAAGCCCACTCTTCTCATAAGAACTAAAGTCAATGGCGCTTAGACTAATTGAACCACCCCCTTTGAGTTGCATAATATGGCGGGCAATCCAATTACTTAATTTTCGTGGCGTCGACTGTTTGAAAACAGATTGTAACGGGATCTGGAGACCAAACTGATCACTTATACGGGTTACTAGCCTGACCGCAGTGAGCGAATGGCCCCCCACATGAAATAAGTCATCATCGATGCCAAGTTCGGCCATCACTAGAGCATCAGCCGAAATGGCTTCAAGCCATTGTTGACAAATAAAGCGTTCCATACGATTACGTGGCGCAACAAAGGTCAACTGCGGATCATTAGTGACCGTTAGTTCAGGCAAAGATTTTAAGTCTACCTTACCATTAGCGGTCAATGGAATTGATTTGATAGCGGTAATATAGCTTGGCACCATGTAGTGCGGTAACTGGCTTTCCCAATAGTCATTGAGTCCTTTAATATCAGCCTCAACATCAAAAACAACCCACGCCATTAAGACCTTATCTTCCTCGGTTCGTTGTTTTGCAATAACAACCACATCCTTCAACCCAGAGTAGGAGCGTGCAACCTGTTCTATCTCATCAAGCTCAATTCTAAACCCACGAATCTTGACTTGATTATCTATTCTGCCCAAAAATTCAATAATACCTTCGATGTTATATCTGGCTAGATCACCCGTTTTATACAGTTTTGATTGGCTATTAAACGGGTTATCAATAAATTTACTTCGCGTGAGGTCTGGTTTATTGTGGTAACCACGCGCTAAACCTACGCCTGCAATCATTAACTCACCAGCAACCCCCGGGGGTACCGGATGACCGGCTGGATCAAGGATATACATTTGGGTGTTTGCAATAGGCCGTCCGATAGGAACCGAGCGTCGGTTATGATTCGAGTCGCAGCGCCAATAAGTGACATCCACCGCCGCCTCGGTAGGACCATACAGATTATATAAGCCGCAGGTAATCAAGGAGAAGAAACGTTCTTGGGTGTCACAAGAAAGTGCCTCACCACTACAAAAAACCTGCCGTAAGCTGTTACATGCGCCCTTCGGCATGGCTGCTAGAAATAAATTTAACATCGAAGGAACAAAGTGCAATGTTGTTATTTTGTATCTATTAATAAGTACTTCTAGCGCCTTTGGGTCTTTATGAGCACCGGGTGCTGCAACAATAAGCTGGGCTCCTTGCATTAATGGCCAGAAAAACTCCCAAACAGACACATCAAAACTAAAAGGCGTTTTTTGTAACACTGCGTCAGTTTCATCAATGGGAAACTCATCTTGCATCCACAGTATTCGATTAACGATGGCGCGATGTGAGACTAATACACCCTTGGGTCGTCCCGTAGAACCAGAGGTATAAATCATGTACGCAAGATGATCAGCGGTGGTTATTAAAGGCTCATTGAGTATTTTTTGTTTGACGCTTTGCGCCAGCACTTCAATGGTATTAGATTCTAACGCGATGCTTTCAATTTGGTTCCAGTCATCCGTAAGATCTAATACGGTCACTTTATCAGTGTGGCCCGATATATCAGAGCTATTCGCTTCAACTGCCGCCACACTATCAGAAAGTGCCACGACCTTTGCTGCAATAACCCGATTAGATGCCAACACAATTGACACTGACGAATCGTTCAGCATGTACTGCAATCGATCTTTCGGATAATCGGGGTCTAACGGTACATACGCACCTCCAGCGAATAAAATTCCATAGAGGGCAACAACCATCTCGTAGGAACGCTCAGCGCAAACACCAACCAGTACGTCAGGTCCAACGCCATTTTTTTGCAACCATTGCGCTAGAGTAATCGCCTTTAAAAAGACCGTTTGATAAGTCCACTCTCCGTCATCCGTCACCACCGCAATGGCATTGGGTGTGTTAAGGACTTGGTGCAAAAAGCAATGGTGCAGGCAATCCTGTCGTCCCTCAGTATCGAGGCTGAAATCACGATAGGTATTATTCCATTCAGAAACAACTTGGGTTTTTTCTTGTTCAGTCATTAAAGGCAACTGAATCAGATTGTTACGTGGCGTGCTCAGGCTAGACTCTAACAATGTTTGGAAGTGAGAAACAAAAGACTCTATTGTAGGAACCTTGAACAAATCAGAATCATAGATACAAGTACCGTAAAATTCACCAGCCACTTCTTCAAAGGCTAGAGTTAAATCAAACTTAGCGCTCTTGTTTAACGTCTCGAATGGCGATATCGATAACTCACCAAAATCCTGAGTTTTGCTTGGCGTGTTGTGCATCACAAACAAAACTTGAAATAACGGAGAATGCCCTAAGCTCCGTTCTGGCTGAACCGCATCAACGATCAATTCAAAGGGAATATCCTTATGGGATAGGCCTGCTAGGGTGCTTTGCTTAACGTGCTCAAGCAAGTCAATAAAGGTTTGGCCAGCCGTTACTGAAATCCGAAGTGGCAAGGTATTAACAAAGAAGCCGATAAGTTCACGAAGTTCCACTCTCTCTCGATTCGCTACTGGCGTGCCAATAACAACATCTTGTTGCCCGCTATATCGCGTTAGCAGTAGAGAATAAACTGACAGCAAAACCATAAAAGGCGTGCTGGTTGAGCTTGAGCAAAGTTGGTGGAGCTTTGCACTCGTACCTTTATTGATCACAAATGGCAGACTGCCACCCTGATGGCGTTGTGTTATTGGCCGAGCTTTATCCATTGGCAGTTTCAGCAGGGACGGTGCGCCGTGCAAATGCTTCTTCCAATAATCGAGTCCTTTATCGAGTGCGTCAGTTTTTAGATGCTGACGCTCCCACATAGCAAAATCGGCATACTGAATTCTGAGCGGCTTAAGTTCAACATTCCTTTTGTCGACAGCCGCCTGATAAACACTGAGTAGTTCTTCGACAAAAACCGCTGTAGACCAACCATCGCAAATAATATGATGCATATTAATGAACAAAATCGTTTGCTCATGAGACATTTTATAGCTGTGTATTCTCACTAGCGGACCACGCTCAAGTTCAAACGCGAACAGACTCTCTTTTTCAGCAAGCTGGGACAGTTGATTTAATTTCTGATCAAAATCAGTGGCGCTGTTCTGTGTCCCACTGAAATCAATTGATTGAAAGAATAGTTGATCCGCAAGCCCGATTTGTTGATAAGGCACACCATCGAGTGATGGGAAGCACGTTCGTAAAATTTCGTGTCGCTCAAGCAAACCATAGATAGCTACTTTAAGCGCCTCTAGATTAAAAGAGCCCGTAATATTTTGCGCCGAAAACTCATTATACTGAGGACTGTGACCATCAATCTGATGAAGCAACCATAAGCGTTGCTGGGCATAAGACAACGGAATTACTTTAGACCGATCAGCTTTTTCAATTATTTTTGAAACCGAGCCAACATTATTATCAGCCCCAGAAAGCTGTTGCTGTCTTAATTTCTTAAGAACTAATTGCCTTTGTTCTGGACTTAACTTGTCCAGTCTAGCCTTGAGTTTTTGATCCATAGTGCGGCCTATCTGTTCTCTTCTAGTAGTAGCAAAACATCTTTTTCAGGCAACGTTTCTACTTCAGCTAATAGTGCATCTAAAAAGTCACTATCAGTATCAATTGTGGTATTTTCATCGACTTTGCGAGCAATCTCAAAGATTGTCGGATTTTCGAAAAAATCGGTTAGTGATATTTTTATACCGGCCGTCTCTTCACATTCAGAAATCACTTGAACAGCCAATAAGGAATGTCCACCAAGTTCAAAAAAATCATCGTCGATACCAAGGCAATCAAATCCCAACAGGTCTTGCCAGATGCGGCTCAGCAAGCTTTCAATTTCAGTCGTAGATTCAACAAAGGGGTTAGCCAAAGAGGGCCTAGTTTGTTTGGGTTGCAGTTTATTCTTACCAGATTGGTGGTTGCTATCTGCAAGGTTACTGGCCTTTAGAAATTCAGAATTAGATTCTTTTGCTAGTCGATTTAACCGTGCTGAAAGTCGTTCTGTAGAAATAATCAACCGTGAAAAACCACTGCCTAAGGCAAAAGGTAATAGCGTTAGGGCCTGCTCAATGCTTAGCCCTTTTTCATCAACAGTAGACTCCTCCAGCCACTTCTTTCTGGACATGCCTAAGCCAATCCAGGTATCCCAATTGACGGCTACAATAGGAACATCAGAAGACCCTAAAGCATCTGCGGCACTATCCATATAGGCATTGGCAGCACTGTAATCGGCTTGTCCAAAATCACCCATTTCTGCACTGATAGAAGAGAAAAGTGCCATAAAATCTAATTTTCGACTTTCAAAAAATTGTGTTAGCGATTGCAAGCCTAATACTTTAGGCGCCATAACAGCTTCTATTGCCTGCTGATCTCGCAATGTCATCATGCCACCACCGGCAAGGCCTGCAGCATGAAAAACCCCGTCAATAACGCCAGTGGATTGTTCGACTGAAGTGAGTGCCTTTTTCAACAATGACGCATCACAGATATCGACTTGACGTGTTACAACCTCGCCGCCAAGGGACTCGATTTCGAGCAACGCTTTGATAGTCGAAATCAGCGTGTCATTTTCATTGCTATCAACAATGGCTGCCCACGATGATTTTTCAGGTAGGGCCGATCGCCCGATTAAGATCAATTTAGCCTGGTATTGGCTAGCGAGATGTTTAGCTATAGCGAGTCCTATTCCCCCTAGACCACCGGTTATTAGGTAGACGCCATGTTTGTGTAAAGGGTTAACGGTTTCATCAAACTCAACCGCACTAATAGCTCGTACCCATCGCAGACCTTGTCTAAAGGCACACTGTTCGTTATGCCATTTCGATACAAGTTCTCGGCTGAGCTCAGTTACAGTTTTCAAAATACTTAAATCGTCAACATCTATCAAACGTGTTTTTAAGCCAGGCATTTCCCGAGGCGCAGTGCGTATTGGACCTAGTAATTCAGCATTCGATATTTCAGAATTTTCATTAGCCGTTACGGTTTCAACACCAGTAGATAAAACGATTAATTCCATTGAGGCTGGGTCAACTTGCAAACTGTCCAAGGCTTTAAATAGTTGGTAAAGACTAAACAGCCCTCTCTCACGTCTGGACTCTTCTCGTTCGCAGTTAAGACTCCATGCATGAATAACTCGCTGAGGAATAGAACCCATAGATTTAAATAAGCGAGCGTAATCCTCGCGACAGTTGGGCCGAATGCAAAAGTCATTATGACTATGGTGTGCATAGTGATCTCCGCTGCTGACGGTAATGACCTCATCTATTGAGTTACGTAGATTCTCAATCAAAGCGCCTCTAGACTCAGCGTTAACGCTAGTATCGACGTCAATAAACACCAACAAACGTTTACATATCACAGTGCAACTTGGCAACCGTTGGCGTTGCCACGTCGGTGTATAAAACCAATCTTTTGGATCAATACTTGTGTCAGATTCAGTGAGCCTAAGTGCGCCTTGATCGGGCGCATTAATCCAACAACGGCCGGATTCAAAACTGTAACCAGGCATGGGAACTCGCCTATTAACCTTTATGTTTTGTTCTGACGGCTGGTCTTTATTCGCGGGCCCACTAGGCAACCCAAGATTGGGGTCAATATTGACACCATTGATCCATAATTTGGCCACATTATTATGTAAAACAAGATCGGCATTTATCGATTGATGACACAGCGCTAAGCTACCAGCAAATACCCAGTCATTGACTGGTTGATCTTGCAGATCAGTGACCTCTAGATTACGACGAACCAAATTAGTCAATACATTGCCTGGCCCACATTCCAAAAAGATTCGATAGCCAGCAGACTGCAAACAAGCAACACCATCACTAAACCTGACGGGGTTTAGAATATGATCTAACCAATATTGGGTTGACTGGGCTTGCTCAATTGTGACCCAGTCTCCTGTCATATTAGAAACCCAAGCCAGATGCGGAGACGATAGCGACAGTGAATCTAACAGGGCGGTAAACGCATCCACCATTGGGAGCTGCATTTGGGAATGAAAAGCGTGAGAGGTATTCAGACGCTGCGCATCTGGGAATGACAAAATCAATGCATCAATGGCTTTTTTAGAACCTGAAAAAACGCATTGGCAATCGCCATTGATGCCGGCAAGGGAAAGATCAGAGGATAGATACGTTTGAGCATCAGCCTCTGATATTTTCACTGCAAGCATATCCCCTTCTGGAAGGGACTGCATCATTCGGCCTCGTTCACAAACTAAATGGATCGCATCATTTAATGAAAATACGCCGGCTAAACAAGCGGCCGTAATTTCACCAAGCGAGTGCCCGATCATGGCATCTGGTTTGAAACCTTTACTAATCCAAACTTGAGCCAAGGCATATTCTGTAATAAACAATAGAGGTTGAGCAATTTCGGTGCGATCAATCTCGTGCTGATCCGCGCTAAACAAAGCGTGCTTTAAATTGATCCCACTGGTTTTCGATGCAATTAAACAACATTCATCAATTACTTTAGCGAACACTAAATCTGACTCGTAAAGCGCCAAACACATTTTTGGGTACTGCGCACCTTGGCCTGGAAACATAAAGACCACTTGTGACAACCTAGAATCACTGTCATCGACATGGCAAACTGAACTATTAAACGTACTGCTTTTCAGCTGTTGTGCTGCCCCTACTTTATCTTGGCAGACAATCGCCTGACGAAACGCAAAGTGTTCTCTGCCTTTATCCAAAGTGAAACAGATATCCTCAATGCTGGCGGTATCTTCTAAGTCAAGAAAACGAACGAACTGAACCCTAAGTCTATCCAAAGCCATCGGTGATTTTGCCGACAGTCTTAGAATATGATGGGACCCTTTTATTTCAGGTTGAGCTACCTGAATTGCAGGTGCCTCTTCAATAATAACGTGTGCATTCGTACCGCCAATACCAAACGATGACACGCCCGCAACCAGCGGTTGAAAATGTGATTTCAAGTCTCTAAATTGATCGTTAATATAAAAAGGACTGCTGTCTAAGCCCAATGCTGGATTGTCTGATTTGAAATTCAGAGTTGCAGGAATGGCTTGGTGTTGTAAAACTAAAACCGATTTAATTAGGCCCGCGATTCCGGCCGCAGCGTCTAGGTGGCCGAAATTACTTTTCACAGAACCCACAGCGCAATATTGGTATTCTGTTGAATCATCACCGAATGGATTAAACTCTGAAAATGCCTTTTTAAGGGCCGCAATTTCGATCGGATCACCCAGTTGAGTCCCCGTACCGTGAGCTTCAAGATAAACGTAATCTGTCGGCTCAACACCTGCCATCGACATGGCTTCGGCTATACATTCGGCTTGCCCGTCAATAGATGGTGCAGTGAAACCGACTTTATTGGCACCATCATTATTCACCGCACTACCGCGAATAACCGCCCGAATGGTATCGCCATCAGCAATGGCGTCGCTCATTCGCTTTAAAACAATATTACCTACGCCGTTACCGCCCAGAGTACCTTTTGCATCTGCATCAAACGGCTTGCAATGACCATCAGGAGACAAAATCATTCCTTCTTGATAGTGGTAGCCATTAATGAAAGGGACTCTAACGCACACGCCACCGGCTAACGCCATATCACACTCACCATTAATAAGCGCCTGACTAGCCATGTGCACGGCTACGAGTGATGTAGAACATGCACTCTGTACGGTCGTCGCGGGGCCTTGTAAATCTAACTTAAACGCGGCTCTAGTTGCTAAATAGTCTTTATCATTAAGTATCATAATCTGATACTCACTGGCGGATAGCTTATCGTTGTTGTTGAGCAAATTACGTAATAAATAACTATTCATTGCGCTGCCGGCCCAAACACCCGTCAGGCCTCGACCAGAAGAACGGCCATAACCGGCATCCTCAAGTGCGTGCCAAGCTGACTCTAAATAAACCCGTTGCTGTGGGTCCATTAAGGCCGCTTCTGATGGACTAAAGCCAAAGAAAGCATGGTCAAAACAATCAGCACCTTCTATTAATGATGCTGCAGCGACGTAACGCTCATGCAAATAATCTGACTCTGGCACTCCAGCCTGCTTCAATTCTTCATCAGAAAAGAACCTGATTGATTCAACACCCGCTTTAAGATTTTCCCAGAACTGATGATAATTGGAGGCACCCGGAAAACGACAATCAAGCCCAATGATCGCAACATCAGAATCGGCAAAACTCGAACCATGTTCGGCCACATCAAGTGAGGGTAGGCTCATGCGAAGACTCCATTATCAAGATAGTTAACTAAAGTCACACCGCTACTCCTTCCGACTCTTACGTCGCGCAGTCCTTTTGCTCTGTAGACTATTATTATCAGTCTGTTCACGACGTTTGCGTTGAATAGGTTCTCTTGTTTGCTCTATCAGATCGACCTTGGGTCGCAAATGTTCGTCAACCCAAAGTGCTTGTTGACATATGGTCGTGTAGCGAAACATATCAACCAAATTGAGTTCACAATTAAACTCTAAACAAATCCGCGCATGAATTTGTCCTAACGCTATGGAATGTCCACCTAGTTCAAAAAAGTTTTCATTGATGCCAATACGATCAAGTTCCAAAACCGCTTTCCAGGCAGCCGCAATAACGCGCTCTTTATCGTTGCTGACAAATGCCGTTTGTTGAATAGAACTTTGCCTTGCCGAACTTAAAGCAATCGGTTCAGGCAAGGCTTTCCTATCCACCTTGCCATTGCTGTTTAAAGGTAAAGCGGCTAGCACTACAATGTGACGGGGAACCATATAGTCTGGCAGCTTCTGCTGTAGGTAAGCATTCAAGCCACTTTCATCAACACCAACACTTTCATCACCGCTCACATACGCGACTAAACTATGACTACCTTTGGCCGTTTCACGTGCCACCACAACCGCTTGGTTAATCGACGTAAATGACTCACAAGCCGCTTCAATTTCACCTAGCTCGATTCGAAACCCATGAATTTTAATCTGATTGTCAATCCGACCTAAATACTCAATAACACCCTCTTCATTGAACCGAGACATGTCCCCAGTTCGGTACATGCGGGCGTTAGGGCTTTGACTAAAAGGATCTTCAATAAATTTAGTCGCATTTAATTGATCACGATTTCGATACCCTCTTGCAACACCAACCCCCCCTATAAAAAGCTCACCTGCAACGCCACTGGGTACTGGATTTAGGTATTTGTCGAGTATATATATCTGCGTATTATCAATTGGACGACCTATCGGTATGGTGACAGGTTGCTGGTCAGACCGACACTGCCAAAAGGTAACGTCAACCGCGGCTTCAGTCGGTCCATACAAGTTGTGTAAATCACTGTCAAAATACTCAAAAAACTTAGCTGCAGTGGCTGATGAAAGCGCCTCGCCAGAACAAAAAACGTGTTTAACGCTAGACTCAGACATATCGCGAGAAGCAATCCGACCCGTCGTGTTGAGATCGCTTTTCAGAGCCAAATAATCTAATAGGCTAGTCAGCATTGAGGGCACAAAATGTAAGGTAGTAATTTTCTCTTGAAGTATCAATTTAACAAGAGCAACACTATTTTTATGATCACCCGGCGACGCGAGAATTAGCTGAGCCCCGCTAATTAGCGGCCAAAAGAATTCCCACACCGACACATCAAAACTAAAAGGTGTTTTTTGCAATACCCGATCATGTGTATCTAATTGATAGGCTTTTTGCATCCACAGTAGCCGATTGCAAATAGCTTTGTGGGAGTTCATCACACCGTTGGGTATTCCAGTTGAACCCGAAGTATAGATAAGGTAAGCAAGATCATCAGGGGTTGTTTTTTGACTAATTAACCAATCGTCAGCAGCTTCAATCATATGCCAGTCACGATCCAATGGCACAAATTGAAGCGGATTTTCTAAATCATTTTCAATGCCTATTGTTCGCTCTAACAAATCTTCCTGAGTTAACACTATGGATAATCCTGCGTCTTCTATGACCGCAGATAACCGCTTTTCAGGATACTCAGGCTCTAAGGGTACATAAGCGCCACCAGCCCGAAGTATGCCGTACAGCGCAATCACCATTTCCAATGAACGGTTTGCCAAGACGCCTACAAAAGTGTCTGGGCCAACGCCCTGTTTCTGAAGATATTTAGCCAGTAGTAAGCTTTTATCAGATAGTTCTGAATAACTTAAAGTCTGGCCCTCAAACGTCACTGCGGGGGCATCTGGATTACGCTGTACCTGACGTTCGAACAAATCGTGTAGACACAACGATAGGTCATGAGGCTCAGACGTATCGTTCCATTGATACACAATTTTGCTATATTCATCTGCCGATAAAAGGTTCAGTTGACTGATAGGCTTGTCAGGAGAATTAACCAGATCGGTTAACAAGTTCTTAAAATGTTCAGCCAGTCGTTGTGCTGTCTTGGGCTTAAACAGTGAAGGGTCATATTTAAGCGTGCAGCTGTGCGCGTTACTCTTTTCATGGACTTCCAGGGCTAGGTCAAATTGTCCTTCCATTTGATCCATTAGAAACGGGCTCAACGTCAGTGAACCAACCTGAAATTGCTCACCACTAAGTGATGCATTCTTTAACGAGCCGGATGACTCACCCATTTGCTGAGCCTTTTGCAACACAAAATAAGTACTAAACACACTGGCCTGACCTTCTAGGCGACCGAGACTTAATGCTCGTGCAAGCAATGGATAAGGATAGTCTTGGTGCTCCAAGGCGCCCAGTACGGTTTTCCTAACCTGAGACAACAGTGTTTTTACCGTAGGGTTGCCCGCTAAATTAGTGCGTAACACTATTTGATTGACAAAGTATCCAACGGCATCGGTCGTTCCCAAGTCGTCTCGCCCCGCCACTGGAGACCCGACTAGAATATCATCCTGCCCTGAGTATCGATGCAAAAACAACTGCCAGGCGCTGAGCAGTAAACAATAAAGCGTAATACCTTCGGCACTACAAAAAGCACCGATTTTTGCTGTAACGTCTGTCGAAAGTTCAAAATGTAACGAGACACCATTCGCCAGATCAGCGTTCGGCTCAACCGTATCCGTAGGGAAATTTAGCTGCGGTAATGGCCCTCCCAATACATCCAACCAATAGGACTTTAATGTATCGCCTCGGTCGCTCTTTTCCAACAGAAGTTGCTTTTCAACGGCACGTTGAAAGATCTTTTGATCATTGTCAGCGCTGGTAGGCAAAACTCCGTTGTTAGCATAAGCTTTACAAATATCACCAACGATTAACCAGATAGACCAGGCATCACAGATAATATGATGGAACGACAATAGCAGTACATGTTCAGTTTTACTTTGGCTAAACAGTGTCGTTCTAAACAAGGGACCATTCGTTAAAGAGAACGGCTTTTGGTAGTGATTTTCGACAATTAATTTTAATTGTGCATCACTACTACCAGTAACATCGATAGATTCAAGATCGATAAACGTTGAAGGATTAACTTGCTGCAATCGTCCGTTGCTTTGAGCAGGAAATACCGTTCTTAAGGCACTATAGCGGTCAACAATCTGTTGGAGCACGTTCGTTAGCTCAACCACTTCGATATTGGATGATATTTTAACCGCAAATGCGGTGTTGTATGACGCACTATTCGGATTAGTCTGATGTAAAAACCAAAGCGCCTGTTGTGTAATTGATACGGGAAATTGGCGGACCTGTAAGTCACCTTGTTGAGGAATTGTTGCTGGTGTTTCATTCAGCACGCGATCAGATTTATCTAACAAATGGGTTTCGCCAAAACTCTCAAGCAGATAAGTAGCCATCGTGAAGAAGTCTCTATCCTCAAGAAAGCGTGCAATAGATACGTCAATATCCAAGCCCTTTTGCACCCTGCTTCGTAACTCAACTGCCATTAGCGAATCCATCCCCATATTCACTAACGGGACAGACTTATCAAAATCGCTATCGACTTCCAACACATCGTTTAACTGCTGAAGGAGAAATTTTTCAACTAGCGCTAACCGTTGAGGGTTCGTTGCGTCTTTAAGCGACTGAAACAGCGAATTCTTTATAATCTTCTGGGTTTGGGATTTAAAGCCTAAGTGAGTCTTTTCAACATCCGCTTTAATGAGTCTCAAAACACTTGGGACTTGTTGAGCAGAATAAGTTTTGAGAAGTGTTTCCCATTCAACATCTAAAACAACTACAGATTCAGAAATACGCTCACTTTGATTAATTAACAGACCTAATATCCGCAGTCCTTCTTCAGGTTTTAGTGATTTAACGCCCACTTGTAGCAAATGCTGTTTTTCTTCCTCTGACAAATTCGCCGCCATACCCGTATCGCCCCAGCCGCCCCAGTTAATAGTGAGTGCGGGCAATCCTAAGTGGCTACGATAGCTCGCTAGAGAATCTAAAAATGCATTCGCAGCGGCATAACTACTTTGCCCTGTGACACCTAGCACAGAAGCCGTTGACGAAAAGCTAACAAAAAAGTCCAAACTTTTCTCAATAGTCAGTTTATGAAGGTTCCACACACCGTTTACTTTGGGCGCCATCACTTTTTCAAATCGGCCAGCGGTTTGCTGCAATAAAATACCGTCATCGATAATGCCTGCAGCGTGGATAATGCCTTTCAGTGGCGCAAATGACTCGGCAAGTTC
>Ga0307997_10000093_pt1 | contig 36213 bp, 30 predicted proteins | sample Davwhametageno36_FD_203165 | JGI IMG/M metagenome (GOLD analysis project Ga0307997, IMG submission 203165) | Marine microbial communities from Davis Island wharf, Antarctic Ocean - #36 | ecosystem: Environmental > Aquatic > Marine > Unclassified | place: Antarctic Ocean: Davis Island wharf... | reverse complement strand
GTATGCCAATGCTGATTAAAGTTACTTTCTGTTGCAGGATCGTACTCAATAATATCAATAGTTGGGATGCCTGTAATTGTATTCACATAATAATGATCATCTAATATCTGATTTGCATTTTCAAATACAAAATGATTACCAAAGCCCAATCGACTTGCCTTGCGCCACACTTTCTGTAGGATTTTTGATCCATAATAAAAGGAAATCTGCTCGTGCCTGAATGTAGCATCCTTTGCTCCTACCATATCTAACAAAATCCCATATTGTGCAAAGTAGTTTTGTTTATGCGGATTGTTACTCCAGTATTGTGACCCTAAACACCAAGAATCCTGCATAATTGGAAAACCAGAATTTTCAGGTTGACCATAATCTTCTGCATCAAAAAGGATAATATCCACTCCTATTTTAGGATTTCTAATACTGAATTGTCTTGCCATTTCTATTAAAACTCCAACTCCACTTCCTCCATCATTTGCACCAAGTATTGGCTTGTTTTGGTTTTCAGTATCATGGTCGGCAATGTGCCTGCTATCCCAATGCGCAAAAAGAGCTACTCTATTATTTTTTTCAGCAGAAAAGCTAGCTATGATATTTTTTAGAGTATGATTTTTACCATCATAGGTAGTAATTGCGGCTTCTTGTACAATTACAGTTGGCGTATAGGTTTTGAATTTTTTTTCTAACCAAATTGCACAGCTTCCCCATCCTTTGCTTGATATTACTCTAGGACCAAAACTAACTTGTTTTGCTACAAAGGCATAAGCAGAATCTGCATTAAAAGTAGGGACTTCAATTTTTACTTTTGGCTTTGAAACGGTTTTAGTTTTCTGCTGAGGTTCTGTGGAACATCCAATAATTAATAAAGTAGAAATGATTAGCAGGCTTCGATATGACATATTTTTTATTCTCTGTGTATTCATCTTTTTTCTAACAACTACTAACTATTTCACCTCCCAGCTACTCCCTTCTCTTCCGTCTTTTATTTGGATTCCGACTTTATCTAACTCATCTCTAATTAAGTCTGCAGTATCAAAATCTTTGGACTTTTTAGCATTTCCTCTTAGTTGCAATACCAATTCCATTACCTCATTGGTTAGGTCGTTTCCACCACTTTCTTTATGGGAGATAAATCCTAAAATATCAGTAAAAAATGTATTGAATATTGTTTTTAATTGTTCCAAATCAGAAGCATTCAAACTTTCTTTTCCATCTTTTACTGAGTTGATAATTCTAACACCATCAAACAGATGAGCAATTAAAATTGGTGTATTGAAATCATCATTTATTGCTGTGTAACATTTTTCTTGCAAAGCATTTACATTATAAGTAGAAGTGTCTGAAGCTGAAATATCACCTAATCTTTCCATTGCATTCATCAGCTTTGTAAATCCTTTTTCTGCAGCTTGCAACGCTTCATTGCCAAAATCCACTGTGCTTCTGTAGTGTGCTTGCAGAATGAAAAAACGGATAGTCATTGGTGCGTACGCTCTTTCTAATTTCTCATGACTCCCATTAAAGAACTCTTCTAAATTAATAAAGTTCCCAAGAGATTTCCCCATCTTTTTTCCATCCACTGTAATCATATTGTTGTGCATCCAATAGTTCGCAGGATTACAACCATTACTAGCGTTTGATTGTGCTATTTCAGCTTCATGATGAGGGAATACTAAGTCCATTCCTCCACCATGAATATCAAAGGTTTCACCCAAGTATTTTTTACTCATGGCTGAACATTCTATGTGCCAACCTGGGAAACCTTCACCCCAAGGGGAAGGCCATCTCATAATGTGCTCAGGATGTGCTTTTATCCAAATAGCAAAATCAACAGGACTTTTCTTTTCAGATTGGCCATCTAAAGTTCTAGTTCCTTCTAAAGTATCTTCTAAGTTTCTTCCTGATAAAGTTCCGTAAGGATACTTTTCATTATACTTATTTACATCTAAATATACAGTGCCATTTACTTCATAAGCAAATCCATTTTTTAGGATTTGTTTTACCATTTCAATTTGTTCAATAATGTGACCAGTTACAGTAGGTTCAATTGATGGAGGTAAACAGTTCAAATCTTTCATAGCTTTGTGGTAGCTTATGGTATAAAACTGAACAATTTCCATAGGCTCCAATTGTTCTAATCTCGCTTTTTTAGCAATTTTATCTTCTCCTTCATCTGCATCATTTTCTAGATGTCCTGCATCCGTTATATTTCTAACATACCTTACTTTGTAGCCTGAATGTTTTAGGTATCTGAAAACTATATCAAAAGTAATTGCTGGACGAGCATGACCTAGGTGTGGGTCACCATAAACTGTAGGGCCACAAACATACATTCCTACATGGTTTTCTACTATAGGATTAAAGACTTCTTTCTGTCTTGTAAGGGTGTTATATATTTGAATTTCTTTACTCATTATGCTGTAATTTTATATTTTTCCTTTAAGTTTTTCATCATATCAGCAGTCATTTTCTCTAAATCATATTTCAATTCCCAACCCCAATCTTTTTGCGCATAACTATCATCAATGGATGATGGCCAAGAATCAGCAATTGCTTGTCTGAAATCAGGATTATAAGTCATTTCAAAATCAGGAATATGTTTTTTAACTTCTTCTGCAATCTGTTTTGGTGTAAAACTTACTCCTGCTAAATTATAAGAAGAACGGATTTTTACTTTTTCTGCAGGCGCTTCCATTAGCTCAATAGTTGCACGAATTGCATCTGGCATATACATCATTGGTAGTCCTGTATTTTCAGATAAGAAACTTTCGTATTTCTCATGCTGAATAGCTTGATGAAAAATATCTACTGCATAGTCGGTAGTTCCACCACCTGGAGCTGCTTTCCATCCAATGAGCCCTGGATAACGGATACTTCTTACGTCTACACCAAATTTATTGAAATAATATTCATTCCATCTTTCACCTGCTTGCTTAGTAATTCCGTAGACGGTATTAGGTTCCATTACAGTATATTGTGGTGTGTTTTCCATTGGTGTTGTTGGTCCGAAAACCGCAATAGAAGAAGGCCAGAAAATCTTTTTTATGAGTCCGTCTTTTGCTAAATCCAATACATGAGAGTGCGAACGCATGTTTAAACTCCAACCTAATTCTATATTTTTTTCGGCAGTTGCTGAAAGTAGGGCCGCTAACAAATAGACTTGTGTGATTTTGTATTTCTTTACAATATCTCGTAATAATTTTTCGTCCATTATGTCTAATTTTTCAAACGGACCTGATTGCATCACCTCCCTTGAAGAAGGTCGAATATCAGAAGCAATGACATTGTTATTTCCATACATACTTCTTAGTTCCATGACCAATTCTGTGCCAATTTGACCTGAGGAACCTATTATTAATATACTTTCTTTCATCGGTGATTTAATTTGGACAAATATAACATTATACATTATTTATATAGGGATAATTTTAATTACAATAAAAATTGAGAATTTTGTATCTTTGCATTATAATTTGTTGATAATACATGGATCCGAATACTGGTAAAAAAAATATGTTTAATAAATTAAGCAAGGAACAAGGCTTAAAATTATTGGAACAAGAAGGTTTTGAAAGAAAGACGGTTTCTTTTTACAGATATGTAATTATTGACTCGCCTTATGAACTTAGAGATGAATTGTACGAATCCTGGAAAGAATTAGGTGTTTTAGGTAGAATATATTTAGCGCGTGAAGGGGTGAATGCTCAATTAAGTATTCCTGAATCCAACTTTGAAGAATTTGTTGAGTTGGTACATGCAAATCCATTTTTTACAGATATTCCTTTTAAAATTGCAGTGGAAGATGATGGGAATTCATTTTTTAAATTAACTATAAAAGTGCGTAAGCAAATTGTATCTGATGGCTTACCTATTGACGAATATGATGTAACAAATGTTGGGCAGCACCTGGATGCAAAATCATGGAATAATGCCTTGGAAAAAGGAGCTACAATTGTAGACATGCGTAATCATTATGAAAGTGAAATAGGAAAATTCAAAGGGGCTATTTGCCCGGATGTAGAAACTTTTAAAGAAGAATTGCCCGAAGTGAAAAAAATGTTGGAGGGCAAAGAGGATGAACAGATTCTGTTGTATTGCACAGGTGGAATTAGATGTGAAAAAACATCTGCCTATTTAAAACATCATGGCTTTCAAGATGTAAATCAATTGCATGGAGGAATTATTGATTATGCACGACAATTAGATAAAGATGTGACTTTAAATAATAATTTTGTTGGAAAGAATTTTGTGTTTGACGAAAGAAGAGGAGAACGTATTTCTGATGATGTAATTAGTAGTTGTCATCAATGTGGTGATCCCTTTGATACACATGTAAATTGTGGAAATGTAAATTGTAATTTATTGTTTCTGCAATGTGATTATTGTAAAGAAAAATATGAAAATTGCTGTTCAGTAGAGTGCATTGAAATAGTTAACTTACCTATTGATGAGCAAAAGAAATTGCGTAAAGGAAAGGACAATAAAAAGATGTATTACAGCCATAAAAGGGTGAATTTAAATTTAGATAAAAAACATGATTAGAATTACGAAGGAATTTAAGTTTGAGATGGCACATGCCCTACATGCGTATGATGGTTTGTGTAAAAATATTCATGGACATTCGTATCGTTTATGGGTAACAGTAAAGGGTGAAGTTAAAAATGATCATGGACATACTAAGGATGGAATGGTGATGGATTTTGGGGTTTTAAAAGAAATTGTAAAGCCAGAAATTGTGGATAAATACGATCATTCTTTGGTGTTGAATGCTAATTCTCCTCATGCTAAGATTGATTTATCAGCTTTTGAAAAAGTTTTTCTATTGCCTTATCAACCTACTTCTGAAAACTTAGTCATAGATTTTGCTAATTACATTAAGAATAGATTGCCAGAAAATATTTCTTTGTGTAAAGTCGTTTTATCTGAAACAGCCACTTCATTTGCTGAATGGAATATTACCGATAATTAGTCAAATACGAATTTTCTTTTTTGGTTTTAAATATCTAATTATATAGAATTAATATAAATATGTTTAGAAATGAAAAATATGACTAAAATTATAGTTTTCATTGATAGTATTTTCTATTTTTGCGACCGAAAAATTCTAAAAAATGACGAATATATTAATTGTTGTAGTTGTAATCTTATTAGTAGCAACTTTAGTGCAAATACTTAGGGTTAGCGAATTATTATCAGAAATAAAAAATAAGGATGTTAATGAAGTTACCGATAAGGATAATAATACTCAAGGAATATTATTTTTAATTGTAGGGTTCGGTTTTTTAATTTTTGTTGTTTGGCAAATGGTAACTTGGAATCATCTTCTATTACCTCCAGCTAGTTCGGTACATGGGACTCAAATTGATTTTTTAATGAAAATATCTATGGGATTAATTCTCGTTGTATTTTTTGTTTTATCCCCGATACTATTTTACTTTCTGTATAAGTACAGAGGTAAAAAATCTAATAAAGCATATTTTTTCTCGCATAATAATAAATTAGAAGTTGTATGGACAGTTATTCCTACTATACTTCTTACGGCATTAATTATTTTTGGCCTTAATACTTGGGATAAAGCTATGAATGTTGAGCTTACTGAATCAACAACAATAATTGAAGTCTATGGCCAACAATTTAATTGGACTGCAAGATATTCAGGACTTGATAATAATTTAGGAAAAGCAAATTTTAAATTAGTTAAAGGAAGAAACACTCTTGGTGTTGATATGCTAGATGCCAGTGCTGCTGATGATAAAATGGCTAGAGAAGTTCATTTAGTAATTGATCAACCTGTACTATTAAAGTTCCGTTCTCAGGATGTAATACACTCTGCTTTTTTACCACATTTTAGAGTTCAAATGAATTGCGTGCCTGGTATGACTACTCAATTCGGATTCACACCTAATAAAACAACTGCTCAGATGAAAGAAAGTGAAGGGGAAGATTTTGAATATATTTTATTGTGTAATAAAATATGTGGAGCGTCACATTACAACATGCAAATGAAATTTATTGTTGAAACCCAAGAAGAATATGATATTTGGCTCGCTTCACAGGAAAGTTTAGAAACTAAATTATTAACTCAAAAATAATATAAAGATGTCGGAACATCATAAAGAAAACTTTATTACAAAATACGTTTTTACAATGGATCATAAAATGATTGCTAAGCAATTTCTGATAACAGGAATGTTTATGGCGGTTGTTGGAATGCTTATGTCTGCTATTTTTAGAGTGCAATTAGCCAATCCTGGTGAAAGCTCTATATTGTATAATTTACTTCCAGGGGCTTGGTTAAATGATTCAGGAGGCTTAAATCCTGATAAATATCTAGCTTTAGTTACTATGCATGGTACAATATTAGTTTTTTGGGTGCTGACTGCTGGGCTTTCAGGGACATTTGCTAATTTTCTTATCCCATTACAGATTGGAGCTAGAGATATGGCCTCAGGTTTTTTAAATATGCTATCATATTGGTTCTTCTTTATCGCTACAGTTGTATTGCTTAGTTCATTATTTGTTGAAACAGGACCTGCATCAGGAGGTTGGACAATCTACCCGCCACTTTCGGCACTTCCACAAGCAATCCCTGGATCTGGTACCGGTATGACATTATGGTTGATTAGTATTACTTTATTTGTTGTCGGCTCATTACTTGGTGGTTTAAATTACATTGTTACTATTTTAAATCTAAGAACTATAGGAATGACTATGCAACGCCTTCCACTTACAATTTGGGCTTTATTAATTACAGCTATACTTGGAGTACTATCATTTCCCGTTCTTTTGTCTTGTGGTTTATTACTAATTTTTGACAGATCATTTGGGACTAGCTTTTATCTTTCAGATATTATTATTGGTGGTGAAGCCCTGCATAATGAAGGTGGAAGCCCAATATTATTTGAACATTTGTTTTGGTTTTTAGGTCATCCTGAAGTGTATATTATTTTGTTACCTGCATTGGGTATTGTTTCTGAGGTTATTGCTGTTAATTCTAGAAAACCTATTTTTGGTTATAAAGCAATGGTTGGTGCGTTATTATTAATTGCATTTCTATCATTTATTGTTTGGGGACATCATATGTTTATGACTGGAATGAATCCTTTCCTTGGCTCTGTCTTTACATTTACTACTTTACTTATTGCTATACCTTCAGCTGTAAAAGTATTTAATTATTTAGCAACTTTATGGAGAGGAAATATTCGCTTTACTCCGGCAATGTTGTTTGCTATTGGTACGGTTTCAGCATTTATTACGGGTGGTTTAACTGGTATTATTCTTGGTGATAGTGCTTTAGATATCAATGTACACGATACTTATTTTGTTGTAGGTCACTTTCATATTGTTATGGGTCTTTCTGCTATATACGGAATGTTTGCAGGGGTGTATCATTGGTTCCCTAAAATGTATGGAAGAATGATGAATAAAAATTTAGGATATCTGCACTTCTGGGGAACTTTTATTTGTGCTTATGGTGTGTTTTTCCCAATGCATTTTTTAGGATTAGCTGGTTTACCTAGAAGATATTACTCTAACTCGGCTTTCCCAATGTTTGATGGATTATCGGATATCAATGAGCTCATTACTTTCTTTGCATTAGCAGGAGCTATATTTCAAGTGTTTTTTCTTTTTAATTTCTTTTACAGTATATTCAAAGGAACAAAAGCAACTCAGAATCCATGGAAGTCAAACACTTTAGAGTGGACTACTCCTGTAGAAAGAATACATGGAAATTGGCCTGGAGAATTACCGGTTGTAACGCGTTGGGCATACGATTATTCAAAGCCAGGTGCTGATGAAGATTTCATTTTACAAACTGAGCCATTAAAAGAGGGGGAAATAGAACATTAATATGGATATAGTTTTAAGAAATACAGTTAAAAAACAGCTTTTATGGGTAGCATTAGTTTCTATATCAATGTTTTTTGCCAGCATGTTATCTGCATTTATAGTCGAAAAGGCTGACGTAGTAAATTGGAAAGTATTTATTCTTCCAGATCAGTTTGAAATAAGTACTGCAATAATTCTTCTTAGTAGTTTTTTATTATTTTTCGTCAAGCCACTACTTAAGAGGGAAAAGTCCATATTTGGTTTAGTTTTTATCGTTTTAATTCTAGGAATTTTATTTTCATATTTTCAAATAAAAGGGTGGCAACAATTAACTACTGAGGGTGTCTACTTAACAGGAGCTGGAAGTAATGTAGCAGGTTCTTTCTTATATATTTTAACTTTAACTCATCTATTGCATCTTGTTGGGGGACTAGTTGGGTTATGTATTAGCACTATTAAATCAAAACAGAATTTATATTCAATTAATAATTATTTGGGTTTAGAATTAACATCTATTTATTGGCATTTTTTAACTATACTTTGGATTATACTCTTTACTTTTTTAAAATTCTATTAAAATAATAAATTACAATTATGGATGAAGCATTAATAAAAGATCATAAGCCCGCATGGAAAGGAGGTGACTTACCTTACAAAGCAAGTTATGGAAAATTAATGATGTGGTTTTTCTTAATAACGGATACTTTGACATTTTCTGCTTTTTTGGCAGCTTATGGTTTTAGTCGTTTTAAGTATCAGGATAGTTGGCCAATAGCTGAAGATGTTTTTACACATTTCCCGTTTTTACACGGAGAACATCCTTTATTGTTTGTGGCACTAATGACTTTTATTCTTATCATGAGCTCGGTAACAATGGTATTGGCGGTAAATTATGGACATAAAATGGAGAAGAACAAAGTAATACTTTGGCTTTCGTTAACAATTGTAGGTGGAGCTATTTTCTTAGGATCTCAAGCATGGGAATGGAGTCATTTTATTCATGGTTTAGCTGGAGATGATGGTATATTTGTTCCCGCTACATTGATTAGTAACCCTTATGGGATGCCATTATTTGCTGATTATTTCTTCTTTATCACAGGTTTTCATGGCTTCCATGTATTTAGTGGAGTGGTTCTTTTAATTATACTTTTGATTAATGTAATTAAAGGAACTTATGAAAAAAGAGGACATTATGAAATGGTTGAAAAAGTAGGATTGTATTGGCATTTTGTTGATTTAGTTTGGGTATTTGTATTTACATTTTTCTACTTAGTATAATTAAAAAATAAATTATTATGGCAAGCGAAACAAAAGAAAACTGGTGGATTTGGAAGGTGTTTTGGATATTATTATTCATAACAGCATTTGAAGTTGCTCTTGGTATAATTAAACCATCATTTTTAGTAGATACAATCTTTTTAGGTACAAAATTATTAAATCATGTATTTATTATTTTAACTATTATAAAAGCAGCATATATAATTTTGCAATTTATGCACTTAGGTCATGAAAAGCAGACTTTAAAATGGACAATTTTATTACCGGCAATGGTATTGGTACCTTATTTGTTATTTATTATTTTGAGTGAAGGGGCGTATGCCTATTTAATGATATAAAAATTAACTCTTATGAAGTTAGAAAAAATAACTCTTCTTTTTTTATTATTGGTTTTACCCGCAATAATGTATTTTTATTTAACTAAGGGGTATAATAATTTTATCAAATTAGAAGTTATAGGGGAAGTGGATTATAGTATTGATGATTTTAGTTTTATCAATCAAGATAATGAAACCATTACTAATGATAGTTTGACAGGATCAATATATGTGGCCAATTTTTTCTTTACATCTTGCCCTTCTATTTGCCCAACAATGACGAGAAATATGTCATATTTACAAGATAAACTTAGTGTATTTCCTAATATCAGATTTTTATCTCATACCGTTGATCCGGTTAATGATACTCCTGAAAAGTTACGTAGTTATGTTAGTTTAATGCAACAAAAAAATATTAATATTGATTTATCTAATTGGGATTTTGTAACGGGAGATAAGGATAAATTATACCAATCAGCAGCAAACTATTTTGTTAATGCTAGCGTTGATTCATTAGCTCCTGGAGGATTTTTACATTCAGAATATTTTATTTTAATTGATAAACAGGGGAGAGTTAGATCAGGAATTGATAAAAATGGAAATGCTGTTGGGGCTTATGATGGTACTAATGAAGTGCAGATGAAGGACCTGATTAATGATATTAATGTTCTAATGGCGGAATACAAAAGACCTTTGAAAAATGATAAAGATTAAATTATTATTTATAGTAGTTTTAATGACTTGTATCCAATCTATTAGCATTGGACAATGTGCAATGTGTAAGGCTGTTGTGGAGGCTAATTTGAAATCTGGAGACACTAAAGCTGCAGGTTTAAATGATGGTATTTTGTTTCTAATGTCTATGCCTTATATTGCCGTTTTCCTTTTTGCATTATTCTTCTATTTACAGAAAAGAAAAACGCAGACTGCTTAATTCTTTTCCTTTTTCAAAAACTTCTTTTCCTTTTTCTAGCAACACACCTCTTTTCTATATCTATAGTGATGGTACTGTGGAGAAAAGGATAATTGTAGAATAAAGCTAACTAGCTTCTTAACGCAATACTCAATTCTTTCAATTGTGCTTCATTAATATCGGATGGAGAATCAATCATCACATCTCTACCTGAATTGTTTTTTGGGAATGCGATAAAATCACGAATGCTTTCTTGCCCACCCATTATCGCACATAAACGGTCAAATCCAAAGGCAACACCTCCGTGTGGTGGCGCTCCATACTCAAAGGCTTCCATCAAAAATCCGAATTGTTCTTTTGCCTGTTCTTCACTAAACCCTAAATGCTTAAACATAAGTTGTTGCAAAGCTTTATCGTGTATTCTTATACTTCCACCACCTATCTCATTTCCGTTCATAACAAGGTCATAAGCATTGGCACGTACTGCTGCTGGGTCAGTGTCTAGTTTTGAAATATCTTCTGGCTTTGGTGAGGTAAACGGGTGGTGCATGGCATGGTATCTTTCACTGTCTTCATCCCACTCTAATAAAGGGAAATCCAACACCCATAATGGAGCAAACACTTCTGGATTTCTAAGTCCTAATTCTTCTGCTAAGTGTAGTCGCAAAGTCCCTAAAGCTTTTCTGGTTTTTTCTGTATCTCCTGCCATTATTAAAAGCAAATCTCCTTTTTCACATCCTGCTTTTTCGGCCCAAGCATTTCTAGCATCTTCATCAAAAAACTTATCTACTGTCGATTTTGATGTTCCATCTTCATTATATTTGCAATAGATAAGTCCTGTTGCTCCAACCTGTGGAGTTTTAACAAAATTTACTAAGGCATCTAATTGTTTTCTTGTGTAGTTGGCACATCCTTTTGCATTTATCGCAACTACAAGTTCTGCATTATCAAAAACCCCAAAATCTTTTCCTTGGCATAGGTCATTCATTTCTACAAACTGCATGTCAAAACGAATATCTGGTTTGTCCGAACCATAGAGCTTCATTGCAGTATCATAAGTCATCCTTGGAAATTCATTCAGCTCAACTCCCTTTACTTCTTTTAGTAAATGGCGAGTTAATCCTTCAAACATATTCAGGATATCTTCTTGTTCAATAAATGACATTTCACAATCAATCTGAGTAAATTCTGGCTGACGATCGGCACGCAAATCTTCATCTCTAAAGCATTTTACAATTTGATAATATTTATCAATTCCACCTACCATAAGCAATTGCTTAAAAGTTTGTGGCGATTGTGGTAATGCGTAAAACTGCTTTTCATTCATTCTACTTGGCACTACAAAATCCCTTGCTCCTTCAGGGGTTGATTTTATTAGGTAAGGCGTTTCTACTTCAATAAATCCTTGGTTGTCTAAGTAATTTCGTGTTGCTTTTGATACTTGATGTCTTAGCAGTAAGTTTTCTTTTATTGGATTTCTTCTTATGTCAAGGTAACGATACTTCATGCGTATTTCGTCCCCACCATCCGTTTCGTTTTCAATCGTAAAAGGAGGTGTTTTTGATTTGTTTAGTATTGTGAGCCCACTAATCTCAATTTCAATTTCTCCTGTTGGAATGTTCTTGTTTTTACTTTCTCTTTTTACAACTTTTCCTGTTATCTGAATCACAAATTCACGTCCTAATTTTCTGGCATCAACACAAAGTTCAGCATTTACATCCATGTTAAAGGCCAATTGTGTAATTCCGTATCTATCACGCAAATCCACAAAAGTCATTCCTCCTAAATCTCGTGTTTTTTGCACCCATCCGCTTAGGGTTACTTCTTGGTTAACATTTGTTATGTTTAATGTGCCGCAATTGTGTGTTCTTAACATCTTATAATTATTAGCTTGCGAAATTACAAAACAAAATGTGGTTTAGGTATCTTTGCCTTATGGAAATTAATCCTTTTGACGATACTTATTTTATGAAACAAGCCCTTTTGCAAGCGCAAGAGGCCTTTGAAAAAGATGAAGTTCCAGTTGGGGCAGTTATTGTATGTGACAATCAAATTATTGCTCGTGCCCATAATTTTACCGAACGCTTAAATGATGTAACGGCTCATGCCGAAATGCAAGCTTTTACGGCTGCTGCCGATTATCTGGGGGGAAAATACCTAAACGAATGCACCCTTTATGTTACGCTTGAACCTTGTATAATGTGTGGAGGTGCAGCTTATTGGACACAGCTCAAAAAGGTAGTTTATGGGGCAAAGGATGAAAAAAGAGGCTTTTCATCATTAGCTAAAAATATACTACATCCAAAAACCGAAATTGAGGCAGGTTTACTACAAGAAGAATGCTCAAAATTATTGTCCGATTTTTTTAAAAACAAAAGGTAAATAAGCGTATTTTTACCAAAAATTAATTGTTATGAATTATCCAGAAGAAATGTGCGCTCCAATGCGTGAAGATTTAACCTCAGTAGGTTTTGTTGAATTAAAAACTGCTGAAGCTGTATCGGATTTATTAGATAAAAAAGAAGGAACTGTTTTAGTAATGGTGAATTCAGTGTGTGGTTGTGCAGCAGGTAATGCGCGTCCGGCCGTTAAAATGACAACTCAATTTGATAAAAAAGTAGATACTTTTGCAACTGTCTTTGCAGGTCAAGATATTGGTGCTGTTGCTAAAGCCAGAGAATATATGGCTCCGTTTCCTCCTTCATCACCAGCCATTGCTGTATTTAAGGATGGTAAATTAGTGCACTGTATCGAGCGTCATCATATTGAAGGAAGGTCAGCTGAAATGATTGCTGATAATTTAAAAGATTGTTTCGATAACATCTGCTAAGCAGCAAAATTCTGAGTTCAAATCTTAAATATTACGGACAGCTTTTAAAATTCAAGCTGTCAATCACTGTTGTTTTTTCGGCTATAGTTGGCTATTTATTAGGAGTTGATACTTTTGATATCACTACTTTTAGCTTATTAGTTATTGGTGGTTTCTTGGTAACGGGTGCTGCTAATGGTTTTAATCAGGTAATCGAGCGTGAACACGACAAATTTATGGAGCGAACTGCTGATCGTCCTCTGCCATTAGGTAATTTGTCGGTTACACAAGCATTTATATTCTCAATACTTCTTGGTGCTTTAGGTATCTTTGCTTTAAACCATATTAATCCGCTGGGTAGCTTCTTTGGTTTGATGTCAAAATCAGGTGCTTTTGGTTTGCTTTCTATGGTGTTGTATGTTTTAGCGTACACACCACTTAAAAGGATTTCACCTTTTTCAATTACTGTGGGTGCTGTCCCAGGTGCTATTCCGTTTTTATTAGGTTTTGTTGCGGCAACTGATGATTTTGGTATTGCGGTAGGTACACTTTTTGCCATTCAGTTTTTTTGGCAATATCCACACTTTATTGCTATTGCTTGGGTGCAAGATGCCGAATATAAAAAAGCAGGTTTTAAAATGATGTTAGGAGGCGAAAAAGGAAAGTATCCAGCTTTTATTGGCGTGATTACTGCTATGCTTATGACCGTTATTTCTGTTGTTCCTTTCCTATGGGAAATCCCTTTATTATCCCTATCAGTTTATGGGGCAGTTACTGTGTTTTTGTTGGGGATTTGGTTTACTTTTAAAGCAGTAAAACTATATCAAAATTGTGATGATGTAACAGCTCGAAATCTAATGCTAAGTTCTTTTGTTTATTTGCCTTTAATGCAAATCGTTTATGTGTTAGATAAATTTTTAATTCAGTAAAAAAATATGAAAAAACAAGACTCCTTTTTTGTTCCTTTAATTATTACTTTGTCAATAATTATACCTATTGTAGTTGCTTTATTAATGATATTTCCTGATGTATTTCACATAGAATCTGAAAGTATTGATTTTAGTTCTTTACCTTTCTTTCATGCTATTTTGAATGGTTCAACATCAGTACTTCTATTCACAGGATTTATTCTAATAAAAAACAAAAAGACCAATTTACATAAGATTTCAATGCTTTCAGCTTTTGTTCTATCATCTGTATTTTTGTTATCATATGTTACTTCAAAACTTACAAATGCACCAGTCCCTTTTGGGGGTGAGGGTTTGATCAGATACATCTACTTTTTCATTCTTATTTCCCATATTATTTTGTCTGTTCTTGTTTTGCCTTTGGCACTTTTTTCCATTTACAGAGGAATGACAGGTGAGATTGAAAAACACAAATCAATAGTGAAGTATACATTTCCGATTTGGATGTATGTTGCTATTACAGGAGTACTGGTGTATATTTTAATGTCTCCATACTACTAGTAATTAGTTATTTTATTTAAAATTTAAGGAGGTATTTACCTCCTTTTTTTATGTTGTTTTTTTCGATATATCATTTGTTTATCTGTTATCATAAAATTTGTATCTTGCGCAGAATTAAAATTTAAATTAAATTCTATTTTTATGAAAAAGTTTTTACTAATTGTGTGTGTAGTGTTCTTTGCACTTTTTTCCAATAAAACGAACGGACAAACTATTGATAATATTCTTATTACTGATTTTATCGATTGTCCTGGAGGCTCAGCAGATATTCAAGTAAATATTTTAAACCCCAATAATGCTACATGCAATATTGTATTGCAAAGTATGAATGCATTTACTAATTTTAATTCTGTTTATTCTGGGCAGTGGGCTTTGAATACTCAGGTACTAACTTATTCTTTTGTAAATTTAAGTCCAGGAACGTATAGAGTTTTATTAGTTGATACAGCATGTTCTCCTCCATATAATCAGCTTTTTAGTCTTCCTGCAAATGACCCATGTATTTTTAGTGCAATGTTACAGCCTATTGCAGGACCAGATCCATTAGTATTATCCGTTTTTGACGATACATTATCTTGTTGGAATTCACCAGATGCCTTAGTTACAGTTTCCTTAACTGGTTATACTCAACCTTATACAGTGTGGTTATATGATGCGTTAGGTAATAATATTAATGGCCCTACGCTTTTAGGGCAATTTGATACAGTATATACATTCCCAACAACAGTCGCTGCTGGAACATATACTGTTGATGCTACTGGCCCTACGAATTGCCCAATAGTCTCAGTAGCACATGATGTTTTAGCTCCTGACACTATTAAAATTGATGCTGAAATAACTTCTGCTATTAGTTGTTTTGGTGCTGATGATGGTGAAATAACAATTACTAGTATTACAGGTGGTAGTGTTCAGCCTGCCCCTAATTATACTATTATTTTGTCTGGACCTAACGGTATTGATACTATTGCGTTTACGCCATTACCTATGGCAATTCCTAACTTAGAGTCTGGGAGTTATCAAATAGTTGTAGTTGATGAATTTGGGTGTGATACAATTAGTGAAGTATTTACATTTATAGAGCCTAATGAATTACGAGCAACTTCAACACACGTTAACCCTACTTGTGATGGATACAATGATGGTTCGATTACAGTTTCATTAAGCCCTGCTTTTCAAGGATCAGGAGGTCCTTTTCAATACACTCCAAACGGGGGCTCTATTTGGATTACATTCATAAATACATTTGTTGTCCTAAACGGCTTGCCTGATGGTATATATACAAACATTAGAGTTAGAGATGTTAATGGTTGTGAATATAATTTACCTAGTGATACATTAACTGATTTAGATCCTGTTACTTTTGATTTAACCGCATTTGATTACAATGGTGTTCAGACTAGTTGTAATGCTGTGTGTGATGGTGAGATTACGATTAACAATATGCAGGGTGGAGCTGGTGCTCCTTATTCCATTGGCGGTGCTACCATTTTTGTTGATACTATAAGAGATTCTTATTGTGGAAAAACAATAGGAGAAGGAGGAATTACTTATTTTGATACTATACTAGATGCAATTGGATGTTTAGGATTTTCAAATATTACTATTTATGAGCCAGAAGTATTTTCAATTTTAGCAGTTCCAGTTTTAAAGCCTAATGCTTTTAATGTTTCGTGCCCAGGTGTATGTGACGGAGATATAGTTGTTACTCCAATTGGTGGAGTAGGTTCAATAGATTATTGGATTGCAAATTCAATTTTTACTACTAATACCACTCCAAATGTTGTGCAAGCAACAGGAGTTTGTGGTTTTAATACAAATAATGGCCCAGATGCAATTACTGCAATTGATGCAAACGGATGTATTGCAGCAGATTCTAATGTTATCCTTCTTGAACCAACATTATTCACTTATGATATTGATTCTATCAATGAAAATTGCTCCTTAAATAATGGGATAGCATGGGTATCTAATGTCAGTGGTGGTTCGCTTTCTTATACCTATACTTGGACTGGCCCTGTAGGTTCTGGTCCTTTGACGAATACCGATACAATAGAAAATTTATCTTTTGGACAATATAATGTAACGGTAACAGATGCTATGGGTTGTTTTTTCACTGCTTCAACTTTTGTTGATTCTTCCTTTATTTTAGTTGACCCTATAAATGTTTTAGTTCCATGTAATGGAATTGATAATGGAGAGATTACTATTAATACTAATGGTGTATTGTTAAGTCAGGTTGTTTTAGAAAATCTTACAAATAACGATACATTAATTAATTATAATAGTTCATATGATTTTTCTGGTGCTTTAGTGCAAAACACTAATATAAGTACAATTATGACTTTTGATAGTCTAGTTTCTGGTAGTTATGAATTAAGTGTTGAACTATATGCAAACCCTCTAGGTTCACAAGGATGTAACAGTATGAGCTACCCAATTACTGTTGGCGATTCTGTTAGTATGGTTGCATCAGTAGATCTAGCGTTATCTCAATTGGATTTAGCTTGTTTTGGTGATATGACAAATTCTATTATTCTTCATGTTTCAGATGGATTTAATGAATTACAATCCCCAAATAACAATCAATTTGAGGCTTATACTGTAAATCCACTCGGACCTCAAAATATTGCAATTAGTGATGTTGGTAATAACAACTTCTTACAATCAGGAGGTTCATTGCCAGCTGGAAATTATAATATTGTTGTTAGTCCTAACATGTTTGGTGGTCCTAATGGCATTACTCCTTTATTTACTAATTGTTATGACACGGTTGCAGTTTCAGTTGTGCAGCCTGATTCTATGCAATTTACTTTAAGCTCATTTCAAACATTATGTTATGGTGATAGTACTGGTGTAATATTTGTAGATACTATTTTCGGAGGTAATTCAGGACAATATAATTATATTTGGAGAAATTCCTTAGGCGGTATTATTAATAATTCTGCTGATTTAGTAAGTGGTTTGCCAGTTGGAATGTACTATTTAAGTGTTCAAGATTCTTTAAGCTGTTTACCAATAGCTGTTGATTCTATTGAAGTTACCTCTCCGGATTCTATTAGTTGGGTAACATCAATTACTGCAATTGATAGTTGCGAGTACACGAGTCCAGTTGGTTCTATTCTGTTAACCTCTTTAGGGGGTGTAGGAGCACATTCTTATATGTGGAATGGTTCTGATGCAAATGGAAATCCGTTCAGTACTACTAACCAAAACATTTCTTCATTAACTTCTGGAATGTATTACTTAACGATTACTGATATAAATAGTTGTACAAAAAATGATTCTGTCTTTATTCAAAATGGACAAAACCCTTCTCTAGACTCAAGTTCTTTTACTAATGTAAGTTGTTTTGGAGCCCATGACGGTTCTTACATTGGTATAGTTGATTCAGTAAATGGTAGTTTATCATTTCCGTATACTTTTTATGATTTTAACTTAACTTCTTTTGTAACAGGATATATTCCTTCTGATTCTTTATTAGGTCCAGGAGATATAATTAATATTAGATTAAAAGATAATTTTGGTTGTGTTGATTCTAGTTTTCATATAATAACAGAACCAGATTTGTTAGAAATTACTCATTTCGATACACTAACTTATATTGGTGGATATAATGTTAGTTGTAATGGTAGTTTAGATGGAGAGTTGACAATTAATGCTATAGGAGGAACTCGTAATTATACTTATTGGTTACAAGATGTTTCAATTACTAATCCTACTTCAATAGATTCTGTGTTTTCTGGTTTAGCATCAAAATACTATGAAGCATTTGTTATTGATGATCATGGTTGTTTGGATTCATTTGATATTTTTCTTAGTCAACCAGATTCTTTACTTATTGATTCATTTGATATTCATACTTATATTGGTGGAAACAATATCTCTTGTGATGGATTAACTGATGGAGCTGCACAAGTTAATGTATCTGGAGGTAATACAGCTTACTCTTACCTTTGGTCTAATGGTTCAGTTACTGATACTGCAGTTAGTTTAGAGGCGATTCCTTATTCAGTTACTGTAACCGATCCTAATGGTTGTATTGCGATTGGTTCTATTAATTTAACAGAGCCAACGCCATTAATCATTAGTGGATTTAATACAACTAATTTATTATGTAAAGGTGGAGATAGAGGAAGTTCTACTGTAAGTGTTTCAGGATCTATTCCTACATATACTTATTTATGGAACAATGCTAATAGTACAATACCTACTTATATAAATCCTAATGATATTGTTCTTTCAATGGATGATACTACGGCATTTGCTGATACATTAAGAGCTGGCTGGTATACAGTTGAAATTTGGGATATGAATGGCTGTTATATTTCAGATTCTGTTGAACTTACTGAGCCAATTATTTCAATAACAATTGACAGTTTAATTGTAAGTCAAATGACTTGTTTTAGTTATAATAATGCTAGTGTTGATGTTATAGCAACTGGCCCTCAACCAACTCCGTATTTATATTCTGTTTATGATGAATTTAATCCAGCTAATATTTTGCAGGGTAATATTGGTTTAACTACAGGTCTTTCTTCAGGAAACTATGTTGCTTTAGTTGAAGATAATTTAGGTTGTTTAGATAGAGATACATTTATGATTAATCCTCTTGATTCAGTTTATATTGACACAGTTGTATTTAATAATGTTAGTTGTAATGGATTTAATGACGGTTATATTCAGAATATAGTTCCTATGGGTGGAACTGCACCTTACGAATATTCTATTAATGGAGGGCCTCATTTTTCTTCTTGGTTATGTACTACTAATCCTAACACTTGTCCTACTGGATACATTTTTAGTGGCCTAGCTGCAGGTATATATGATGTTGAAATTTGGGATGCTAATGGGTGTGCAAATTCTTATAAAATTACTATTAATGAACCTGTTCAAATGACAGTTTCTATTACGACTAATAGTTATAATAATTATCAAATATTATGTAATGGCGATACGGATGAAGCAGTTGTAAATGTTAGTGGAGGTTTGTCACCATATACTTTAGATTATGGTAGTATATTACTAACTAATAATTTGGGGTCATTTAATCCTTCTGGTATATTGGCTGGTGTTTACACATTCACTATAACTGATAATAATAGTTGTACTTACATGGAGACAGTTACATTTAATGAACCAAATTTAATTACCTTCAACCCTATTATCACAGATGTATTCTGTCAGGATTCATGTACTGGAGAAATCACAGCTATAGTAGCTGGTGGAGTAGGTTTAGGTAATGGCTTAAACTACACATATCAGTGGAGTGATGTTAATGGTATTATTCCGTCGGGAATTTCTTATAATATAAATGATCTCTGTGAAGGTGATTATACTATTGTAGCTACTGATGCAAATGGCTGTACAGGCTCACTAACATCTGCTATTGGAGCAAATGCACTTCAAATTAATATTCCATTTTCAGTGATTACTAATCTTAATTGTTTTGAAGATTGTGACGGATCAGTTGATATAAATGTTAGTGGTGGTGTTCCTGCTTCTTCAGGATCTGCATATACTTATTTATGGGATGATATTCTTTCTCAAACAAATCAAACAGCAATTGGTTTATGTCAAGGGCTATATAATTGTACTGTAACAGATATGACAGGCTGTGTTGTAACAAATTCTATTCCTTTTATTGTTACTCAACCTGATGAATTTGATGCAAGTATTGTTTTATCTTCTCCTATTCAATGTAATGGAGGGAATGGTGATTTAAGTATAACAACTATTGGAGGTACAAATCCAATTGCTTCGTATGAATGGTCAGATGGAACAACAACTAATTCTTTAAGTAGTGTTATCGCAGGTAATTATACTTGTTTTGTTGAAGATAATAATGGTTGTACAGATACTGCTCATTATAACTTAATTGAACCGTCTATTCTTACGGTATTAGGATCTGATATTGTTAAGTCAGATGTAAAATGTAAAGGAGGCAGCACAGGAGAGATTCAAATAATGGGATCTGGAGGAACTCCAATTCCAGGAATACCTGGTAAATATAATTATGAATTATATGATATAAATGGTATACTAGTTGCTTCTATTAGTAATGAATTATTAGCGGAGTTTACTGGTTTAAGTACTGGGATTTATTTTATAAAGGTTATTGATAATAATAATTGTTCATATACTACAAGTAATTTATTTATTGGTGAACCAGATAATGATTTGGAGATTACTATTGATTTTTATGATGAAACTTGTTTATTGAATGATGCTTATGCAGTTGTTTACCCAATAGGAGGAACGCCTGTTTACTCTTTTGACTGGGACAATAGTGGAGCATCTTCCAATGCTCAACAAATATTATCAGCTGGAGAAAATACTGCTCATACTGTTATAGTTACTGATGATAATGGATGTGAAGTATCTGAAACAATTACTCTTTTAGGATATAAAAATGTTTTCTTACCTAATAATTATAATTACTATAATACAAGTATTTGTTTAGGAGAAACTATTAATATCGATATTGACGATAAACTAGGGCTTACTTATGCTTGGACTATGAGTAACGGAGCTGTTGTTGCAACTACTGCTGATTTAACTTTAATGACAGATAGTTCATTTTCTCCAATTGAGATATTAACACTTACAATTACTGACCCTGATTGTGGAGGATCTCACAGTATAATTGCAACAATTAATATTGATGATTTAGATCCACAATGCTCATCAGATAAGTTAACAATTCTGTTGGATCAAAGTGTTACTTTATCAGAAATAGGACCTGTTAATTTTAACACATACGAATGGACTAATTCTGTTGGAGAATCACTAAGTAATAGTAGTTCATTTACATATACACCTGAAAAATCTGACTGGTATAATTTATATGTTACAAATGGTATTTGTAAGGGATACTGTTCAATATATATAACCTTAGGCGTTATTCCTGTTGATGCAATATCTCCGAATGGAGATGGGTATAATGATACATGGTATATTCAAGATTTAGAAAGATATCCTAATACAACTGTTAAAGTCTTTAACAGATGGGGACAATTACTTCTTGAAAGTGATGGTCCATCTTATCCTAATAATGATTTTGATTGGACAGAGTTGCCCGTAGGAACTTATTACTACATAATTGATTTAGGAAATGGAGATTCTCCTCAAACTGGACCAATTACAATTATTAAATAAATTTATAATATGAAAAAGATAGCATTATTTTTTGTTTCAATCTGTTTAGGAGCTACTTCATACTCTCAACAGCTTCCTCAGGTAACTCAGTACATGATTAATAATTATGCTGTTAACCCTGCCGTTTCTGGGATGTATGATTATTTTCAAGTAAAAACAACTATTCGTAATCAGTGGGTTGGTATTACTGATGCGCCAAGAACTACAATTTTAAGTATCTATGGTAAGAAAAGTGAGCGTGTTGGTTTAGGTGGTTTGGTGTTTAACGATCAAGCAGCAGCTACAAGTAGAATTGGAGGTTCAGCATCTTATACGTATTCTTTTCCTGTGACTAGCTCTGTTAAGATGTCTTTTGCATTATCTGGTGGTTTTACACAATTTAAAATTACAACACAAGGCTTAACTATGCAAGATCCAAATGATCCATTAATTGCAGATGGTGATATAGTAAGATCTTCTCCTGATGCAACCTTTGGATTTAATATTTTTGGTAAAAAATGGTACTTTGGGGCAGCTATTCCTCAATTACTTAGCATGAATTTAGATTTAATTGATGATAATTTTCGTAAAATTTATAACGCTAATAACCTTACACCTGCTGCAGATAATGAAGGTCAGTTGGTTCGTCATTTTTACGCATTAGGGGCTTATAAGCATGATTTTAATCCTTTTTGGTCTATTGAGCCATCACTTTTATTGAAAGGCGTTGAGGCTACTCCTCTTCAAGTTGATTTAGGTGTTAAAGCTACATATGATGATAGATTGTGGTTTGGAATGGATTATAGAAATAATGGAGAAATGGCTGTATTATTAGGCTATTCTATTCAGGAACGTTATATAATAGGATATTCGTATGATATTCCATCCTCTGATATGAGTGATAATTCTTCAGGATCTCATGAATTTATGATTGGAATACGTTTTTTAGCAGCTAACGAATCAGAAATAACAAGATAATCAATTACAATATTTAAGATTAAGAGAAAGCCCTCACAGAAGTGAGGGCTTTTATGTTGTACAATATTATGAAAGAATAGTACAACCCAAAACAAGTATTACGACTCTACAAATCTAATAATGTTATTTTTATTTTTAAGTATTTGGAAAATAAGATGTTAACATAATTTTGTTTATTCTATTTAGATATACTGTAAGAATGTAAACTTAAAATAAGTGGCTTGAAATGGACTCTCTTTTATATATTTGCGACCCATAAACAAAAAACATGAAGATTGCAATTTTAGGCACAAGAGGGATTCCTAATAATTATGGAGGATTTGAGCAATGTGCAGAATATTTATCGGTAGGATTAGTTGAGAAAGGGCATCAAGTTACTGTTTATTCACCAGATTTTCACCCCTATAAAGAAGATACCTATAAAGGGGTTCAAATAATACGACAAGCAGGGCTTAAATCTTTCTTAGGCAACTCAGCATCTAATTTTATTTATGATTATTTATGTTTTAAAGATGCGGCAAGAAAGGACTTTGATATCATTTTAGAGCTTGGTTTAATTACTTCAGCTTTATCAATAATATTTTGTAATCATAAAAATAAAGTCGTAGTTACTAATCTTGACGGACTGGAATGGAAGCGTTCAAAATGGAATAATCTGGTTCAGAAAATTACTAAATCTCTTGAGAAATATGGTGTTAAACATTCGGATTATTTAATAGCTGATAATGTTGGGATACATAAGTATATTCTTGATGAATATAATAGAAATTCTGAATTTATCCCATATGGTGCTGTTGATACTGTAACTCCCAACCCTAGTTGTTTAAAGGAATATGGTTTAGTCCCTGATAATTATATCTTAACAATTGCAAGATTGGAACCTGAGAATAATTTAGAAATGATGTTTGATGGTTATATTTCCAGTGCAATAAAAAACCCTTATTACGTTATTGGAAATCACCTAACTAATTATGGTGATTTTTTGAAGGATAAGTATAGGAACACGGGAATTATTTTTCTTGGTGGTATTTTTAATAAACTTCATCTTGATAATATTAGATATTATTCAAAATGTTATTTGCACGGCCATTCTGTAGGAGGAACTAATCCTGCCTTACTTGAAGCAATGGCAACAAATACATTTATTTTTGTACACGATAATCAGTTTAATAAGTCAGTTGTAAATCAGAATGCATATTATTTTAATAGCGCTATTACATTAGCTGCTTTACTAATGGATAATCAGATTGTAAAGAATAAAATAGAATTTGCAGAAAATAATCTTAGCAGAATAGATAAAGCCTATAGGTGGTCAATTGTTGTTAATCAGTATGAATCTTATTTTAAAAGAATTTTATACAATAAATAAATCTGAAGCAATAGCATCAGCATACAATTTTCCTTCTTTGCTAAGCGTATAGGTGCCTTTTTTCTGCTTTATTTTTCCTTTATTTTCCCAGTTGATTATTTGTTTTTTAAAATAGTTTAGAGCTTCTTCTCCAAACTGATTATCTATATAGTATAGCTCAACTCCCCAAATGGTTCGCAGAGCTGTAAAGATATATTCATTGTATTGTTGAGCATTACTAAGTTGTTCCACTTCAAAATATGTTTCATCTTCATTTAGCTTTTCAATGTATTGTTTGTTAGAAGCGACATTCCATTGTCGGCTACTTCCATTAAAGGAATGTGCAGAAGGACCAACTCCTAAATAATGCTTGTTTTTCCAATATGCAGAGTTATGGTTGGAAAAGAACCCTTCCTTCCCAAAATTTGAAATTTCATAATGAACAAATTTGTTTTCAGTAGCGATTTCTAACAACGTATTAAAATGTTCAACTGTAATTTTATCATCTAAAGGTGTGACAAGTTTCTTGTCAATTTGATGTTTTAATTTTGTTTTAGGTTCTACTGTTAACGAGTAAGCGGAAAAATGTTGTATGTCTAAAGTGAGCATCTGTTCTAGGTTTTTTTTCCATTTTTCATTAGTCTGCTTGGGTAGCCCGTAAATTAAATCAATAGTAATATTTTCAAAGCCTGTTTCCTTTGCAAACTGTATACAGCTAAGTGCTTCCATTGCATTATGGGATCGATTCATAAATTTTAAATCTGCATCATCAAAGGATTGAATTCCGATACTTAGTCGGTTAATGCCAATTTCTTTAAGTTCTAAAAGTTTCTTTTTATCTAGGTCGTCTGGATTGCATTCTAACGTTATCTCAGCATCAATATCAATCTTAAAATTATTATGTATAGTATGAATCAAGCTTTGTATCTCTCCTTTGTTTAGGATTGAGGGTGTTCCTCCACCAAAATAGATAGAGCTAATTTTGGCGCCATTTAAGTATGACTGACGCATCAGTATTTCTTTTTTAATACTTTTTAGCATTTCTTTCTTGTCATCTTGCGCAATTCTGAAATGAAAATTACAGTAAGTACATTGCTGTTTACAATAGGGAATATGTATATAAATGCTTGCCAAGGTAATAGTTGAAGATTAGTTGGCTAAATTATGAAACTATAAGTTAAACTGAATTAATTTACTACTTTTGGTCTATGACTAAAGATTATTTTTTAACGCTCACACCTGAGGAAAAACATATTCTAAAGTATAAAGGAACAGAAACTCCTTTTACGGGAGAGTATAATGAACATTTTGAGCCCGGTATTTTTATTTGTCGTGCTTGTAATAATCCATTGTACGAATCCAATACAAAATTTAATTCGGGTTGTGGATGGCCTTCATTTGATGATGAAATTGAAGGAGCAATTACTCATTATGAAGATTTAAGTGGAGGTCGAGTAAGAACTGAAATTTGTTGCAAAAAATGTGATGGTCATTTAGGTCATGTTTTTTCTGGAGAAAAAATTACAGAGAAAGATACGCGTCATTGTGTTAACTCATTGAGCATACGCTTTAAGCCTTATGCTCAGTTGCAAAAAGCCACTTTTGGTGCAGGTTGTTTCTGGTCAGTTGAAAAGTTATTTAAAGCAACTGAAGGAGTTTATCTTACTAATGTTGGTTATATGGGAGGTGATACTGATTTACCAACTTATAATGAAGTCTGTAGCGGAACTACAAATCATGCTGAGGTAGTTGACATATATTTTAATACAGAAAAAGTTAGTTACACTACTTTGCTCAATCTATTTTGGGCAAATCATAATCCAACCACATTAAATCGGCAAGGGTTTGATAGCGGAACACAATATCGTTCAATTGTTTTTTATCATAATAAGCAACAACAGAATGAGGTTAAACAATCTATAAAAGAACAGCAGAAAAATTGGGAAAATGAAATTGTTACTCAAATTATTCCTTCTCAAATTTTTTATAGAGCTGAAGAATATCATCAGAATTACCTGAATAAAAATAATTTAGGAAGCTGTGGAATTTAGATTTTTAGGTAGGTGAATACAAAAGGTTGTACCTACTCCTTTTTTGGATTGCATTACAAAAATACTTCCTTTATGATATTGCTCAATTATTCGTTTAGATAGAGAAAGTCCTAGCCCCCAACCTCTTTTTTTTGAAGTTACTCCAGGTTTAAATATATTTTTCAGAATTGAACGATCAATTCCTCCTCCTTTATCTGCAATATTTAGGATAAGATTATTAGCATCTTCAGTAATTGAGATTTTAATTTCTCCCTTTCCCTTCATAGCATCAACTGCATTTTTCACTAAATTTTCAACTACCCATTCTAGTAAGATACTATTTACAGGAATGATAATTTTTTTGTCTGGAAAATCAAGGGTAAATAAAGTATTGACAGGCATTCTAGATTTCAAGTATTCTACCGACTGCCTAATTAGCTGTATTACATCCACCTCTCTTAATACAGATTTTGATCCAATTTTTGAGAATCGATCTGTAATAGTTTCTAATCTTGTAATATCTTTCTCCATCTCAAAAACCATACTTTCTGTACCTTCTTTATCTTTCAGAAGCTCTACCCAGGCCATTAATGATGATAATGGTGTCCCTATTTGGTGGGCTGTTTCTTTTGCCATTCCAGCCCAAACCTTATTTTGTTCAGAATTACGGCTGGCGCTAAACATAAAGTAGGCGATAAACATGAATAAACCAATGAATCCTAATTGGTAAATTGGGTAGTATCTTAGTTGGTAAAGCAATGCTGAGTCCTTGTAGTAAATCCATTGTTTCTCTCCTATTATATTAATTTCAATTGGGATTTCTTCACCTGCTCTTATTTCTATTAGCTCACTTCTTAGATAAGATTTTGTAATTTCTTTCTTTTTTATTAGCCCTATCTTTAATAAGAGACTATCGACTTTGCTGTAGTAATTGAAATTTCTATGCTCTAAAATGCTATCACATTCATCAACTAAAATAACAGGAATATTGCTGTTTTCTGAAATTACCTTTATGGCTAAAGAGTAATCTCCTTCTCCAGTAATACTAACTAAATGTTTAGTAGCATGTGCCCAAAGTTCTATCTTTTTTCGCTCTTCATTCTTTAGCTGTTTAACTAAACGATTGGTTACAAAAAGAGAAGATATTCCAATAATAATTGCAAAACCTAATAGGGTGAATTTCCACTTTTGTTTTTTAGAATATATATCCATTTTATCGTTTATTCATCATCCCATTCAATAATAATATCCTGCCCTTTTTCCTGCTTTTCTTGTTCCTTAGTTCGTAAGATATCTTCCTTAATGATAGTTATAATTGCTTCTTTTTCTTTTGTAATCCCTTTTTGCACATCTTCCCTAAAGCGTATACCGTCAAATGAGATGTTAGGGTTTTCAGAATTTCCAGTCATTTTAAAATAGATGGTGTTAAATATCTTTCCATTTTCTTTTATCTCTCCAAATTCAGTTTTTTTAACTTGAGTATTTTTCTTTCGGAATTTAGTTGACATTAATTCTGAAAGTAAGAGTTTAATTCGATAATCAATTTCTTGTTCAAAGGTATGGATTCCTGAAATGAAAACTGATAATGCAGATGATTTTATTTCCATTGTAGGGACACTAATGACACTGTTGTCAATTTCAATTGTATTTTCTAAAGTAGAAAATTGAACTTCTTTTAAATCGTCAAGACTTACGTAATCAGATAGGCTTTCAAGGGGCTTAAATTGTATTAACTCTCCTTTTTCAATAACCAAATGCGACTTTACTTTTAGCTCCTCTTTTTCAAAAATAAAACCAGGTTTCCAAGTAGCTTGCATTTGTATTTCGGCAGTACCGATTCCCTTAATATGCTCGGCAGTTATAAAATCTTGATTGAAATTATTAAAAGCCAAAAAAGCATTTCGGATATTTAACTGCTTGAGATTTAGTTGAGAAAATAGGGTTAACTTATTATTTTTCGATTCATATAATTTGAAATCCCCAGCTATATTCCCATTTAAGCTATTTAATCTTATATCTTGCCCTGTAAGAGTCTGGTTATTGTAGTTTAATTGTCCTGTAATATCTGAAGCAATAAAGTCATCATAACTAATGGTTGTGATGTTTGTGTTTAAATCTGCATTAATCCATTTAGGCATAATTCCTGAGCCTTTTTCTTCTGCCGTATCTTTTAAAGTAAGCAACTCATCAAATTTTATGTAAGTTGATTTTAGCTTTCCAGTAATATCAATTGTGTTTTTCTTCTTTAGAACATATCCAATTAAATCAGTGATGTCTCCCGCAAAATCAAGGTCGCTATCTGCAATTGTAAGAGCACTATTTTTTACTTCAATTCGATTATTTTTGAATGTACATTCAGCATTATTAAAATTAAATCCAAGAGGAAAATTCTTATAAGTAAAACGTACCTCTTTGAAGCTAGTTTTTGAGGTATGATTAGCTGCTAAAAAATAGTTGGCAAACTTGCTGTTAAACGATATGTATCCTGAATATTTGGTATTCGCATTTAGATTTCCTTGTAAATTGTAAAATGGGGAATCTTCAAAGTAATGGTTAATTTCGGCTAAATCCCAACTAGAATTTAGGTTAGCTGATAAATAATATTTATTTAAGTTCTGAATGCTAAAATCTCCTTTTAAGAACCCATTTTCTGTTTTTGTATCAAAATTACTAATTTCAATTTTTGTATCATGGAAATTTCTTAGCTCTCCATTATTTATTTTAGCGTTGAGACTAACATTTTTTAAGATGAATGGCCTACTTTTTAAATTGAAATTTCCTTTTTCAATATTACATGTCATATCAAGATACGGATTAGATTCCCTACTAACTAATCCTTTAATATTTCCGTTACAATTTATAATCCCATTCGCTTGAAATGTACGATATATGGATTTAAGATGTTCAGGGGTATTGTTAATGATGTTGGTTAATTCTTGCCCTTCACAAACAAAATTTAGGTCAATTATTTTCTCCTGAAAAATTTCTCCTGAAAAATCAATTTTTACATTTTCGATATGAACGGTTGATCCTTTTTGAATTAGAATACTGTCTTTTTTTAATTCTAGAGCAATATCTAATGTCATTTTCTTTTTATGAATATAATCTCGACTGTGTACGATTAATTCTTCAGAAAATAATTTAGCATTTATGGTTACATTTCTTTCAGTAAAGCTAAAAAATGACTCTTGTGTTTCCCATTTAATATTAACTCCTTTTTTGCTGTAACTAATATGTGTATCAAATAGGAGTAAGTTATTAAGTGTTAATTTATTTTTACTTTCTTCATTAGTTTTAAAAATAGCGAAGTTAGGATTATTATCACTATCATATTTTATATTAATTTTTCCATAATCAACCACTACTCTTTTTATATCAACTGTTGCTAGTATAATATCAATGATACTAAGTTCAATATAAGTGGTTTTTGCATAAAAGAGTGTGTCATTATCAAATCCTTCTTTTTCAAAAGCAAGTAAATTATCTATTTTTATGGATGCAGAAGGAAATTGCTCATATAAACTAAAAGCAACATCTCCAAGCTGTAACTCGGATGTCACTTGATCTTGGATTTTGTTAATCACTGTTTTTTCAGCCTTTTCGCTGAAAAAATAGGTAATTACAAATCCTGCAATTAGTAAGAATAAACTAATTCCTAAGAGTGTTTGGAAAATGCGTTTGATTAATTGTTTCATTAAGTCGATAAAAATACGATAATCAAAGCAATAACGAAAGACTTTCAGTTCTGGTATAAATTAAAGCCGTCTTAAAATATTTAGTTCATCTTGAGTAAGATGTCTATAATGTTTTCTTGGTAAATCTTTCTTAGTTAGTCCACCTAAAAACACTCTATCTAATTTTATGATCTTGTAGTTTATTTTTTCGAATAACTGTTTTACTAATTTTATTCCTCCATTACTATTTTCAATACCAATCTCGTTTTTATCTTTTCCGTTTATGTAGGATATTGAATCTAAGTTAATAGTTCTTCCATTCATGAAAACTCCCTCTCGGATGTTTTCAAGATGCACTTGACTTAAATTTTTATCCAATGTGATTTGATAAATTTCTTTGATATTCTTTTTTGAAGCCCCTAGTTTTTTTGCTAAGTCAGTATCGTTTGTGAAAAGTAATAATCCAGTTTCTGTTTTATTCAGTTTGTCAACTGGATAAACTCTTTCCTTACAAGCTTGTTTTATTAGTTGCATTACTGAGGTAGTACTTGAATCGCTATTCACTCTGCCAGAATAGTTTTTAGGCTTGTTTAAAAGCACATACCTTGGGGGATCTGACTTAAGTCTTTGTCCATTGAATTTTATTTCATCAGTCTTACTCACACGTAATCCCATTTCAGTAACGCCAACACCATTAACCGTCACTACACCTGCTTCAATAAATTTATCGGCTTCTCTTCTGCTACAAATTCCTGCATTAGCAATGAATTTGTTCAATCTCATTTTTCCGTCATCCACAGTCTTTTTTTCATTCTGCTTAGTACGAAATGAAGATTTTGCTTTAGGATTTGGTTTTTCGCTAAAGTCTCTTCTAGTTTTACCTTCTCTTCTCATCTTGAAAATTTTTGCAAATATACTTAAAAAGCATTGGGGATATGTTCTATTTGGGTTTCATCTTTCCCAATGATAATATTGACTACATCAAATCTGATTTCATCTTCACTTGGGTGTTGCTCTAAATAGCCTTCAACAGCATCTTTATAAAGTGCTATTTTCTTTTTATCGATAGCGTCTGATGGTTTTCCAAATTTCTTACTCCCTCTAGTTTTTACCTCTGTAAAAATAAGAAAACCATCTTTTCTAGCAATAATATCAATTTTAGCTTTTTGAAAACGCCAATTTGTTTCTAGAATTGTAAACCCATCTCTTTGCAAAACCATAAACGCAATAAGCTCCCCTTCTTTTCCTAGTTTATTGTGTTTTTCCAACTAATTTAGGATTATTCTCTTTTCAACACTACCATCATCATAGATGTAAAATAAAGGGCCATCGTTTATTGTGTTAGCATTTCTTCCAAGAATATCAGTAGTGCGAATAAGTTGTTTATTTCTTGTATTTTCTTCTGAAATTGATGTGGTATTATTACAAGGTAATAAAGGAAATAAGAAAGCACTAGTGAAATCTAGTGCTTGTAAAAATAATGGACTGCTATTTCCTGCGCTACACCATTCGTGTCCTTCTCCAGAAAACACTAAATAATCATTTGTTAATCCTTCAATATTAGCCTTAGGATGTATTTCAGCCGCTCCACATAGAGTGAATACTGTTGGAATATTTAATCCTGGGCCACAGTTGTAATTAACTGTTTGATCTGCATCTCCTTGGCAACTTACTATTGGTTCATCACTAATGTCTATCCAGTTTATATCATTTATCCCTCCAGCAAAACTAACAACACCACTTACTTCTGATGAAAATCCATAATTACCAGCATCTCCTTCTAAATTACCGCCAATTGCACTTACAAGATCTTGTGGATTAAAGTCAACAGTTTGTCCCGTTAGTAAATCTGTATATGTTATAGAAATAGGTAAATCAGAGATGGAGTCAATATAGGATGAATGAATTGCAGCAACAGCACCAGCAGAGTAGCCTCCAATAAAAATAGCACTTCCATCAATACCATAAGGATTTCCATTTACTATACTTTTCCTAAAATATCTAATTGCACCTTTTATGTCAGAGACTACTTTCAATACGGTTGTATATTGTTCTTCCTGATATAAGGTAAAAGATTGAGGATCCATGGCTAAGCGATAATTAGCGCTAGCCGTTACATATCCCTTTTTAGCAAAGTTTTCACAGAAGTCTACGCAGTCTATTTCTGATTTATTTCCACCAAGAAAAGACCCTCCATGCATATACAAAATTACAGGCCTGTTTGTTACGGTATCCCCATTTGCAGTATATATATCCATTTTATGTTCATTGTCAGTATAAACATCAGAGTAGTTTACTTCGTTAATAGCTACGGAACTAAAAATTTCTGTTTGGTACCTTCCATTGCATTGAGCAAATATTAGAGAGTTAATAGAAATTAAAATAATGAGTGTAGCTAATTGTTTCATGGAATATACTTTAAATGGCTAATATAGTGGTTATTATGTACTAGTATTAGTTATTGTTGCTTAAGTTTTTCTAATTGCTGTTCAATTTGTTCATCTTCAATTTTATTAAATAAATGAGTTGCAGGATTTATTTTGTGGTTATCGTTGATAATAATTCCTCCAGCATCATTCCAATTCACGTTATCTAGGTTCAATAATCCTTTTAATTTTTCGGATGAAAAGGGCATAAAAGGCTCAGATAATACAGCTAGAGAAGCTGAAATTTGCATGGAAATATTCATAATAGTTTCTGTTCTTTTCTCGTCAGTCTTTTTCAACTTCCATGGCTCAGTGTCTGCTAAATATTTATTTCCTAGACGAGCTAAGTTCATCAGCTCGCCAAGCGCTTCACGGAAACGATATTTTTCAATTGAGGCACTAATTTTATCAGGAAATGCTTTTAGTTTCTCCAACACTTGCTCATCATAAGCTTCAAGAGTATTACATTTAGGGACAACTCCTTCCCAATATTTATTAGTTAAAACTACTACACGATTAATGAAGTTCCCAAATATAGCAACCAATTCATTGTTGTTCCTTGCTTGAAAATCGGCCCAAGTAAAATCAGTGTCTTTACTTTCAGGAGCTGTTGCGCATAATGCATAACGCAGAGCATCTTCTTGTTCTTTAAAATCTTCTAGATATTCATGCAACCAAATTGCCCAATTACGTGAAGTAGAAAGTTTTTTCCCCTCCAAATTCAAAAACTCATTTGCAGGCACATTGGTAGGTAAAATATACCCTTCGTGCGCCTTTAAGATAATTGGAAAAATAATACAGTGGAAAACGATATTGTCTTTCCCAATAAAATGTACCAATTCAGTTTCCTCATTTTTCCAGTAATCCTCCCAATTTTTATTATTGTCTGCGGCCCATTGTTTAGTTGCCGAAATATAACCAATAGGAGCATCTAGCCAAACATAAAGCACTTTACCATATGCATCTTTTACGGGAACTTTTACTCCCCAATCTAAATCGCGCGTCATGGCACGGGCTTGTAAACCTCCATCAATCCATGATTTACATTGACCAATTACTTGACTTCTCCAAGTTTTAGGGTCATGATGGTTTTTGCCATTAATGGTGCCATTTTCTATCCAAGGTTTTAACCATTCTTCATGCTTTTGCATTGGTAAATACCAGTGAGAAGTTTCTTTTTTTATAGGTGTTTTGCCACTTAAAGTTGAGGTTGGATTTATCAATTCTTCAGGGCTAAGTGCTGAACCACATTTTTCACATTGATCACCATAAGCTCCATCAGCATTACATTTAGGGCATTCGCCACTTATGTATCTATCCGCTAAGAACTGATTATTTTCTTCATCATAAAATTGTTCAGCTGTTTTTTTAGTGAACACATTTTTTTCTTCTAATGTTTTGAAAAAATCCTGAGCAGTCTCATGATGTAATTTATCAGAAGTTCTATGGTAAATACTAAAGTCAATACCAAAATCAGAAAATGCTTTTTTATTGATATTGTGGTATTTGTCTACAATTTCCTGTGGTGGCACTCCATCCTTTTTAGCGCGCAAAGTAATGGCAGCACCATGCTCGTCTGACCCGCAAACAAAAGCAACATCATGGCCTTTTCCTTTTAAATATCTAACATAAATATCGGCTGGTAAGTAGGCTCCCGCTATGTGTCCAATATGTAATGGTCCATTAGCGTAAGGTAGTGCGGATGTAACTGTGTATCTTTTTATACTCATTTCTCTCAGAAAAAATTATTTTCGCAAAGATAAGTTTTAGTTATTAGAAAATAGACACAAGACCGATACGCTTTTAGATACTAGATCTGAAACTAACAATAACAAAGTAAAATAATAAAAATGATAATTCCTGAAAAATTAGTGGTTGGTGATAAAATTGGTATTATTTCTACTGCCCGTAAAATTACTATAGAAGAATTAAAGCCTCCCATAAAAACGCTTGAAAGTTGGGGGTTGAAAGTTGTTTTGGGTGCTAATTTATTTCAAGAAGACGATCAATTCTCAGGAACAGTTGATCAAAGAACTAATGACTTGCAAATCATGATTGATGACAATAGTATTAAAGCAATTTTATGTGCTAGGGGAGGTTATGGTACTGTTCAGATAATTGATGCTATCAATTTTACAAATTTGAAAAAAAACTCAAAATGGATTGTTGGGTATAGTGATGCAACTGTCTTGCATTCTCATTTGAATAATTTAGGAATGGCTAGTTTACATGCTACAATGCCCATCAATTTTGAAGGCAATACTAATGAAAGTTTGTGGTCATTAAAAAATGCTCTTTTTGGTAACTTAAATAATGTTGAATGTAAAGCGCATCCGCTTAATAAATTTGGAAAAATTGAGGGTGATGTTGTAGGAGGAAATCTTTCTATTCTCTATTCATTATTAGGTTCTTCATCGGATATTGACACGATAGGTAAGATTTTATTTATTGAAGATTTAGATGAGTATCTTTATCATATTGATAGAATGATGATGAATTTAAAACGTAATGGAATATTTGGGAACTTAAAAGGTCTAATTATTGGGGGAATGAGTGACATGAATGATAATTCTATCCCTTTTGGGAAAACAGCTGAACAAATAATTTTAGATTATACTAAGGGTTATGATTTCCCTATTTGTTTTGGATTTCCTGCAGGACATTTAGCTGATAACAGGTGCTTAATTTTAGGGATAAATTCTATATTGGAAATATGTGAAAATGGCGTAAGTTTGTCTCAAGAATAAAAAAGCTAAAAATTGGTTTAAGCTATAATTACTTTCTTAAAACCGTAGGTACTTTAAAATAGTCAGAATCTTTTTGTGGTGCATTTTTAAGTGCATTTTCTTGAGAAACTTCATGTTTTATTTCATCTATTCTTAATACATTTACTTCTTCACTTAAGTAAATTAAGGGTTCAACTCCTTCAGTCTCTATCTCAGATAATTTATCCACAAAACCAATAATCTTATCTAGGTCACTTTTCATTTTTCCAGCTTTTGAAGCATCAAATTTAAGTTTTGCTAGGCGTGATAAATCTGCTACTAATTTATCGTCAATGGTAATGTTATTGCTCATAATTTTTTAATTGTTCAAAAATAGTATTGTAAACCGAAAGATTAAAATTTTCTATGCTTTTTTCTTTTAAGCTATTTGGAGCAATAGCCTTATGGATTTTAATACGGACTATTCCAGGCCTACCTTTAAAGTATTGCTCTGGAAACATATTTTTACTGTCTGGCATAGTTATAGGCACTATTTTTATATTTTTATCCAATGCTAAACGAAAAGGACCGTTCTTAAATTTCTTTAGAAAAATATCTGATTTTGGTATCCCTCCTTCTGGAAAGATACACATGTTAATCCCCATTTTCAATTTTTCTCCTGCTTTTAGGAATGCACTATACGCGTTTCTTCTGTTTGCTCTATCGACAATAACAGAATTGTTTTTAAAGAAGTAGCCAAACAAAGGAATTTTTGCTATTTCAGCTTTTCCAATGTATTGTAAGGGCATGGGCAGTACAGCTAAAATAAAAGGGATATCTAAAGTGGAAACATGATTAGGGCAGAATATATATTGCTCCTTTTTGGATAGTTTTTCTTCCCACTCTACTTTAGGGAAAATGAAGGAAAGATATATTGTTAATTTTGACCAATAGCGGGCAATTTTAGCTACTATAATTTCATTTTTTACTATTGCAGTAAAGAAAAACAGAGCAGGCATAAATAGAATAAACACTAAAATAAACATTAGTAAAAACCATAAACGCCATATTGAACTTAAAAGATAGCCGACCCATTTCATATTGCAAAGATAAAAATCCTATTTTTACAACATCAAAATTTTAAAATAGAATGGCAAGAATATTAACAGGAATACAAAGCACAGGTACGCCACATCTAGGAAACTTATTAGGAGCCATCATTCCGGCTATTGAACTGTCAAAAAACAAGAAAAATGAAAGCTTATTTTTTATAGCTGATTTACACTCTTTTACAACTATTCGTGATGC
>Ga0307997_10000083_pt1 | contig 38279 bp, 37 predicted proteins | sample Davwhametageno36_FD_203165 | JGI IMG/M metagenome (GOLD analysis project Ga0307997, IMG submission 203165) | Marine microbial communities from Davis Island wharf, Antarctic Ocean - #36 | ecosystem: Environmental > Aquatic > Marine > Unclassified | place: Antarctic Ocean: Davis Island wharf... | reverse complement strand
GCCAAAATCAAGCACAAATAGACTCTGTATTACTGCATGAAATGGGTCATGTGGTGCACCGGCATTCTCTGCAAAAATTAATTGAAACTACCTTAATCGGTGCCACCATGGTTATGATCAGCGGAGATAGCAACAGTGCAGTCGATATGGGAGTTGGATTAGGCTCGATCATAGTCACCAGTCATTATTCAAGAAATCACGAATATGAGGCAGACGCATACGCCTTTGAAAAAATGTTGCAGGCTGGTATCGATCCCCAAGCATTTGCCAAAATTATGCAACGCATGCAGCACTTCATGAATTCCAAACAACATGAGCGAAAAAACAATCGCACAGTGCGTTCGCCAGCATCTAAAGAAAAACCACCACTAGGCAAAATTATTGACTACCTTAGTTCTCACCCCAGCACAGAAAAACGCGTGCAACAGGCGCAAGCTTATAGCCAATGTTTTAAACAAAAAAGCGCTACATGTGATCGCCTCTAACTCAGGCTAACCCTAAAGTGTGTTGTTGTGCCCATAGGCTTTTACTTTTACTGGGCAACATTTTCTTTTGCATCTTATATGCCAGTTTCTTTCTTGGGTGGTTTATGCATTTCTTGGGCGTTAAAACGCTGCCCAGTAACACCCACACTATCGGGCCCAAGCAGGTATTGGTAGCTGGGCATAATTTCTTTTGGAGTAAGGTTGAGGGCGGGATCTTCTCCAGGGAAAGCTTGGGCTCGCATGCTGGTGCGAGTGGCACCTGGGTTGATGATATTGACTCGTATTTTACTTGTGTTTTCAGTTTCTTGCGCTAATACTTGGGCCATGCCTTCGGTGGCAAATTTAGATACGCAATAGGCACCCCAATAAGCCTTGCCTTGAGTGCCAACACCCGAGCTAGTAAAGATGACAGATGCATCCTTGGAGACCTCTAGTAAAGGCAAAAGGGCTTGGGTCATCATGAATGGGGCCGTGACGTTTACGTGCATGACTAAGCGCCAAGTGCGCGATTCATAATTAGACATGGGGCTAAGTTGGCCCAGTATTGACGCATTATGCAACAGACCATCTAAACAGCCAAATTCCTCTTTAAGAACATCTGCAAGTTCCTGATAATCTTCATCTGTCGCCGTGCGTAAGTCTAAGGGATAGATCGCGGGTTGTCCGTAACCTGCGCCATCTATTTCATCAGACACAGACTCAAGTTTTTCAAGCGTGCGACCTAGTAAGATAACCGTTGCCCCTAGTCGAGCACAATCCATGGCAGCTGCGCGCCCGATACCGTCACCCGCGCCAGTGATTAAAATAACTCGGTCTTTGAGCAGTGTGTCTGCGGCAATGTAGTTAAGCATAAAATTTATCGTCCTTAAACAAGATTATAAGATGCACCTTGAGGGCTCTTTATTGACTCATGTTGGGTCAAGCCTAGGTTTGGTGGCATAGACAAGGTAATTGACGTCCACATCACTGTCAGTCAGAGCGTATTTTTTTGTGATGGGGTTGTAGGTCATACCCGTCATTGCTTGAGCAGATAAATCTGCCAAACGCATATATTGGTGTAGTTCAGAGGGTTTGATGAATTTTTTATATTCGTGGGTACCCTTGGGTAACATCTTGAGCAGGTATTCTGCACCTATTATGGCAAATAAATAGGATTTTGGATTACGGTTGATGGTAGAAAAGAAAACCTGACCACCGGGCTTGAGTAACTTTGCACAAGCTGCAACAATGGCGCTCGGGTCGGGCACGTGTTCAAGCATCTCCAAACATGTCACGACGTCGTATAAGCCTGCTTCTTCTTCAGCCAGTTGCTCAGCAGTTATTTGTCTGTAATTCACCTCCACACCACTTTCTAAGCTATGCAGTTGTGCCACCTTTAAAGGTGCCTCTCCCATATCTATGCCGGTAACGGCGGCGCCTCTTTGTGCCATTGCTTCGGCAACAATACCTCCACCACAGCCAATATCGGCTACTTTTTTACCATGAAGTTGTGCACGCTCGTCAATCCATCCAATGCGCAGGGGGTTGATCGCGTGTAAGGGCTTGAATTCACTGTCTAAATCCCACCAGCGGGCGGCGAGCGCTTCAAATTTGGCTATTTCTGCAGGGTCTACGTTTTGGTTCACAGTCGTGTTTCTTGCTAAGAAAAAATGACCTTTAGTATAGCGCGGAAATCGATTCACTGCATCTGAAAATTAGCATCAGCAGAGTCAGTTAATGATCTCTTTGTAGGTGGCAAATTAGCCTCTAATTGTGTTAAAATATCAGATCATCTAACGCCTTATTTTGGCGTTGTTCATAAGGGCGCCGGAAGGTAAGCTCGAAGCGTTACGCGCATAAGGAAATTGGCTTAATTATGGCTGAAATGGCTAAAGAAATATCGCCTATTAACATTGAAGATGAACTCAAGCAATCCTACCTAGATTATGCCATGAGTGTAATTGTGGGTCGTGCGCTGCCCGATGTGCGCGATGGCTTAAAGCCTGTGCATAGGCGTGTGCTGTTCGCTATGAATGAGTTGAGCAACGATTGGAATAAGACCTATAAAAAGTCTGCCCGTGTTGTGGGTGACGTTATAGGTAAGTATCACCCCCACGGTGATACTGCGGTATATGACACTATCGTTCGTATGGCGCAGCCATTTTCTATGCGTTATACGCTGGTCGATGGCCAAGGAAACTTTGGTTCTGTCGATGGTGATTCTGCCGCTGCAATGCGTTATACGGAAATCCGTATGCAGAAGATCGCGCATGATTTATTGGCGGATTTAGACAAAGATACGGTTGATTTTGTGCCCAACTACGATGGCACTGAGATGATTCCTGATGTTTTGCCTACGCGATTGCCCAATTTGTTGGTAAATGGTTCTTCGGGCATTGCTGTAGGTATGGCAACTAACATTCCGCCGCATAATATCAACGAGGTAATTAGTGGTTGTTTAGCCCTGATTGAAAATCCTGATATTGAAGTGGATGAGCTAATGCAGCACATTCCTGGGCCAGATTTTCCAACAGCAGGCATTATTAATGGTCGAGCGGGCATTGTGCAAGCTTACCGTACAGGTCGGGGACGCATTTATGTGCGCGCCCGCTACCATGTAGAAGAGAATGCAAAAAACAATAAGTTGTCCATTATTGTCACGGAACTACCTTATCAGGTTAACAAAGCGCGTTTGATTGAAAAAATTGCAGAACTTGTCAAAGAAAAGAAAGTTGAAGGTATTACTGAGCTTCGTGACGAGTCTGATAAAGACGGCATGCGCATGGTCATTGAGTTACGACGGGGTGAAGTGCCTGACGTGATTATCAATAATCTGTATACGCAAACGCAGATGGAAAATGTGTTTGGTATTAACGTAGTGGCTTTGGTTGATGGCCAACCGCGCACTTTAAATCTTAAGCAAATGCTCGAAGCCTTTGTGCGTCATCGCCGCGAAGTCGTCACCCGCCGCACTCTGTTTGAATTGCGCAAGGCGCGCGAGCGTGGCCATGTGCTCGAAGGGTTAATGGTGGCTTTGGCTAATATAGATCCAGTTATTGAGCTTATTAAAACCTCTACTAACGCTGCAGAAGCGCGCGAAAAACTGGTTGCCCAGAACTGGCCAGCAGGTCAGGTGGTATCTATGCTCGAACGAGCTGGGCCAGATGCCTGTAAACCGACTACCTTAGGCGCTGAGTTTGGCTTGCATGGCGACCAATATCAGCTCTCTGATGTGCAAGCGCACGCGATACTAGAGCTGCGCCTGCATCGTCTAACAGGCCTTGAGCAAGATAAGCTTGTTGCTGAATACCAGTTGTTGCTCGAGCGTATTGCAGAATTATTGGAAATACTGGGTTCTGCTGAACGTTTGATGGAAGTCATACGAGAAGAATTGGCGCAAGTGTTAGAAGCCTATGGTGACGAGCGTCGTTCAGAGATTATCGCTTCACGTCAGGATCTTACGGTGGCTGATTTAATCCCTGAAGAAGATATGGTAGTCACTATATCTCATGGCGGCTACGCTAAGACTCAACCCGTCAGTGATTACCAAGCCCAGCGCAGGGGTGGCCGTGGTAAAGCCGCTACGGGTGTTAAAGAGGACGACTTTGTAGAGCATCTATTGGTGACATCTTCTCACGATACGATTTTATGCTTTAGTAACCGCGGTAAAGTGTATTGGTTGCGAGTATTTGAAATTCCGCAAGCCAGTCGCACTGCTCGGGGACGTCCTATTGTCAATATTTTGCCTTTGGAAGAGGGTGAGCGATTAACGACTATTCTGCCTTTGCCAGAGGGTGGCTATCAAGAAGGTCATTATATCTTTATGGCTACGGCCAGCGGTACAGTTAAGAAAACCCCTCTTACTGCGTTTGCCCGCCCCCGCACTAGCGGCTTAATTGCCCTGGGCCTTGATGAAGGTGATACCCTTATTGGTGCCACAGTGACGGATGGTGATCAAGAAATTATGCTGTTCGCTAGTAATGGTCTGGCTGTTCGCTTTAGCGAAGATGATGTGCGTCCTATGGGCCGAACTGCGCGGGGAGTGCGAGGTATTCGCTTGGCTGAAGGTGCAATTGTTATTAGTCTTATCATGCCTCAAGCAGAGGGACGCATACTTACGGCGAGTGAAAATGGCTTTGGTAAACAAAGCCGCAATGAAGATTATCCTGTGCGTGGTCGGGGTGGCAAGGGTGTTATTGCTATTCAAATGTCAGCCCGTAACGGGGCTTTAATTGGAGCAGTTCAGGTGTTTGATGGTGATGAAGTCATCCTTATCAGTGACCAGGGCACCCTAGTTCGCACGCGGGCTAGTGAAGTGTCAGTGTTGGGTCGCAACACTCAAGGTGTCACCTTAATTAAAGTCCAAGAAGGTGAAAACTTGGTGCAGGTTGCGCGAGTGGCTGAAACCATGGAAGAGGACGCTGAAGAGGGGATAGATCTAATCACTCAAGAGTCTGTGGCAGATCCTACTGTGGCAGATTCAAATGAGGTTTCTTCGACGACGGATTTACCGGAACAGGATTAGCCTTATGGCCTTACGTCATTATAATTTTTGTGCTGGTCCTGCGGCGCTTCCCACAGATGTGTTGGAGCGAGCGCAAGTGGAAATGTTAGATTGGCAAGGTCGTGGCTTGTCGGTGATGGAAATTAGTCATCGGCATCCTGACTATATAGCCATGGCGCAGGCAGCAGAGTCTAAGTTACGCCAATTGATGGGTATTCCTGACAATTATAAAGTGTTGTTTTTGCAAGGTGGTGCAACTGCCCAATTTGCTTTGTTACCTATGAATTTGTTGGGTCATAAAACGCACGCAGATTATATTGATACGGGCATCTGGTCGGCTAAAGCGATTGCAGCGATGGCGCCATATGGGGTGGCAACAGAGGCGGCGTCGAGTGCTGACGTAGGCTACCAATGTGTGCCTAGTCAAGCCCAACTCAAACTCAATGAAGATGCAGCGTATGTGCACTACTGTCCGAATGAGACGATTGGTGGTTTGGCGTTTGATTATGTGCCAGATACAGGATCTGTGCCCCTTATAGCAGATATGTCCTCAACCATCCTTTCAGAACCCATCGATGTGACTCAGTTTGGTTTAATCTATGCAGGAGCCCAAAAAAATATTGGGCCAGCAGGCATTACCCTAGTCATTGTTAGAGAAGATTTATTGGGTAAGGCTCAAGCAATCACACCTAATCCCTTTAACTATGCTTTGCAGGCTGCCAATGAATCAATGCTCAACACCCCACCGACCTATGGTTGGTATCTAGCGGGATTGGTATTTGATTGGCTGCAGCAGCAAGGTGGTCTTGAAGCTATGGCTGAGATCAATACGGCTAAGGCAAACTGCCTTTATCAAGCGATAGATGAAAGTCAGTTTTATGCAAATCAAATTGCGACTGCCAACCGATCTAAAATGAATGTAACCTTCACCTTAGCAGATGATGCTCTGAATGCTGAGTTTTTGCAGCAGGCCCAAGCCAATGGGTTGCTTAACCTTAAAGGTCATCGCAGTGTGGGAGGCATGAGGGCTAGCATTTATAATGCAGTGCCAATTGCTGGAGTCCATGCATTGGTCGCCTTTATGAAAGATTTTGAAAAACAACACTGGGCTTAAAATAATTATGACCAAGCCAGAACTTACTCAAGAACAAGAACTAGGCCAGTTGCGTCAAGATATTGATCAGATTGATCAACAAATACAAAGCCTTATTAACCAGAGGGCAGCGTGTGCGCAACGTGTGGCCCAAGTTAAACAAGTACATCAAGGCCACCAGGACGCTGTTTTCTACCGACCAGAGCGTGAAGCGCAAGTGCTGCGCCGGGTGATGGAGCGCAATCAAGGTCCTCTTGACGATGAAGAGATGGCCCGGCTATTTCGAGAATTAATGTCGGCCTGCTTGGCCCATGAGCAACCCATGCGGATCGCCTTTTTGGGCCCTCAAGGCACGTTCACTCAAGCAGCAGCATTAAAGCACTTTGGGCATTCGGTGATTAGCGCACCTTTGACCTCTATTGATGAGGTGTTCCGCGAAGTAGAAGCTAAGAGCGCTCATTATGGTGTGGTGCCCATTGAAAACTCCTCTGAAGGTATGATTAATCATACTCTAGATAGCTTCCGCCATTCCTCCCTTGTCATCTGTGGCGAAGTAGAAATGCGCATTCACCAAAACTTGTTGGTTAAACAGAATACGGATGTATCTCAAGTAGAGCGCATTTATTCCCATTCTCAATCGTTAGCTCAATGTCGCTCGTGGCTCGATAACCATATGCCACAGGCAGAACGTTTTGCAGTGAGCAGTAATGCAGAGGCGGCCCGTCGGGTGGCAAAAGAGGAAGGGGCGAGTGCTGGCAAAGTGGCAGCTATTGCAGGCCTTATGGCTGCTGAGCTATACGAATTAGAGGTTAAGCATGCAAATATTGAGGATCAGCCAGATAATACGACACGTTTCTTAATTATTGGCCACGCCGCTGTGCCGGCTTCTGGACAGGATAAAACGTCTTTACTGGTGCTCGCCCGCAACAAACCCGGCGCCCTGTATCATATCCTAGAGCCATTCCACCGCCATGATGTCAGCATGACAAGTATTGAGTCGAGACCATCAGGGCAGGGTGCTTGGGGTTATGTGTTCTACATTGATTTTGAAGGGCATCATAGCGATACCAAAGTGCAACAAGTGTTAAAAGATCTTGATCAAGACTCTGTAGAAGTGCGGCTACTCGGTTCGTACCCGCAGGCGGTACTCTAATGACGTCAGCGACTTTGTCGTTTTGCCATGGCAAGGTACTCGTGCTGGGTTTGGGTCTAATAGGTGGCTCTTTGGCGGCAGCGCTGCGACGCACCCAAAAGCATCAACTTTGGGGCTACGATTTAGATCAAGCCAGCATGCAGCAGGCACACGATCAAGGCGTAATTGACCATCAGGTTAAAGACTTAGCAACTACAGTGAGTCAAATGGATGTGGTGGTATTGGCGGTGCCTGTTAAGGCCATGGAAAAGGTATTGGCTCAAGTCGCACCGCACTTAAATACCCAAACCCTGCTAACAGATGTGGGGAGTGTTAAAGGCAGTATTATTGCGGCAGCTTATGAAGTGTTTGGCACACCTCCGCCCGGCTTTGTGCCTGGGCATCCTATTGCTGGTTCGGAACGCAGTGGTATCAATGCGGTTAATATTGATTTATTCGTTGATCATAAATTTATTGTGACCCCGTTAGCCACAAGCCACCCTGAGGCTATCGAAGTGTTAGGTGATATGTGGTCTGGGGTGGGCAGTGAAATTCTCTTGATGGACGTTGAAAGGCATGATGAAGTATTGGCTGCAACGAGTCATTTACCACACCTTTTAGCCTTTTCCTTAGTGGACACGTTAGCGTCAAATACCGACAATAAAGATATTTTTCGTTATGCAGCGGGTGGTTTTCGGGATTTTACGAGAATTGCAGGTAGTGATCCAACCATGTGGCATGATGTATTTATAGCCAATCGTAATGCCTGTCTTGCAACCCTAGATCAGTTTACTGCTGGGTTAGCCAATTTAAGGGAAGCTGTGGCCACAGGTGACAGCCAGACCATGATGGGTATTTTAACTCGAGCACGCAGTGCTCGGCATCATTTTGAAAAAATATTGGCAAACTCTGCCTATACTGGAACTATGACAAATACAAAACATTTTAACGTCCACGCAGGTGGTCAAGTCCGAGGTCGCATTCGTGTGCCTGGGGATAAGTCAGTCTCCCACCGTTCTATTATGCTAGGTGCTTTGGCGCAAGGTACGACCCATATTAGTGGTTTTTTAGAAGGCGAAGACGCCATGGCCACGTTACAAGCGTTTCGTGATATGGGCGTTGTTATCGAGGGTCCGGCCGAGGGCAAAGTGGTCGTGCATGGTGTGGGTCTTAATGGGCTAAAAGCACCACCGGGCCCTCTTTATGTCGGTAATTCTGGCACTACCATTCGTTTAATGGCAGGTCTTTTGGCAGGTCAAGCATTTGACGTGGAACTGAGTGGCGATGTGTCCCTCAATCAGCGACCAATGGAAAGAGTGGCTAAACCTCTGCGTTCTATGGGAGCTATCGTTGTTACAGCAGAGGGTGGCTGTCCGCCAATAAAAATTACTGGTGGACAGCTGTTAAAAGGTATTCATTACGATTTGCCGATGGCTAGTGCGCAAGTAAAGTCTTGCGTGATGTTGGCTGGATTGTATGCCCAAGGTCAGACCAGTGTGACTGAACCTGCCCCCACACGTGACCACACAGAGCGCATGCTCAAGGGCTTTGGTTACCAGGTTGACCGAACCCATGACACTTGCTCTATCGAAGGTCAAGGACAACTGACTGCCACTGAAATAGACGTGCCATCAGACATTTCTTCAGCCACCTTCTTTTTAGTAGCGGCCGCTATTTGTCCAGACTCAGATCTGGTCATTGAACATGTGGGCATGAATCCAACACGGATCGGTGTGGTTAATATCCTGCGCTTGATGGGAGCCAACCTGAGCGTTCAAAATGAGCGAGAAGTCGGGGGAGAGCCGGTCGCCGATTTGGCGATTAAATATGCACCACTTAAAGGTATTCATGTGCCAGAAGATCAGGTGCCCTTGGCCATCGATGAGTTTCCAGCACTGATGATAGCAGCAGCTTGTGCTAGTGGCACTACCACTATTACTGGGGCTGAAGAGCTCAGGGTCAAGGAGAGCGACCGCATTCAGGCGATGGTGGATGGACTCAGTGCGATGGGGGTGAGTATTAAAGGCACTACTGATGGAGCCATTATTCAAGGCATGGGAGCTAATACTCAATTTGCTGCTGCGCGAATAACAACCCATCATGATCATCGCATCGCTATGGCGTTTACTATCGCAGGCTTAAGGTCTGGAGCAAATTTAAAGATTTTAGATTGTGCTCATGTGGCCACATCTTTTCCTAACTTTGTCGAACTGGCACGTACCGTTGGTATCACCCTTGACGAGGAGTTTGAGTCATGAACAATGCACCAATTATTACTATTGACGGGCCCAGTGGTTCTGGTAAAGGCACATTATGTAAATTACTTGCCGATCGCTTAGGTTATCACTTACTTGATAGTGGAGCCTTATACCGCTTGGTTGCTTTGGCCGCTGAGCATCATGGTGTAAGTGCTGAAAATGAGTTAGCCGTCGCCGATATTGCAGCCTGTTTAGATGTGCAATTCAAGGCCCAAGGTGATGGTGTTCAGGTGGTGTTAGAAGGAGAGGACGTCAGTGCGTCAATTCGCACGGAAGCCTGTGGTATGAATGCTTCCAAGGTGGCTAGTCTGACGCTAGTTCGTAAGGCATTACAAGAGCGACAACGGGCTTTTGCTGAACTACCGGGTCTAGTGGCAGACGGCCGAGATATGGGCACAGTGATCTTTCCAGATGCCCCGGTAAAGGTTTTCTTAACAGCAAGTGCAGAAGAACGTGCTGATAGACGTTATAAACAGTTGAAAAGCAAGGGCTTGAGTGCTAGCCTGTCGGATATACTGATGAATATTCAGCAACGAGACGAGCTTGATGAAAATCGAGCCATAGCACCTTTGAAACCTGCTGAAGATGCGTTAGTCATTGATTGTACCCACATGAGCATTTTGGATGTGGAGCAAAAGATACTTACTTTTATTCATAGCAAAGGGATATTATAATTCCATTGCATAACTTTAACTAACTAGAGGCACTTCGAGAAGCCGGCACTATTAGTCAGTTCCGAGCGTATCGTCAACCTCATCGAGTATTTCCATGGGCGAAAGTTTCGCAGATCTGTTTGAAGAAAGTCTTCAACAGGTAGAGATGAAAAAGGGTTCTTTGATTACAGGTGTAGTCATTGCTATTGATAGTGAAGTCGTCACTATTAACGTCGGCTTGAAGTCGGAAGGTGTGGTTTCACGCAGTGAGTTTCTTGATGCATCTGGTGAAATAGAAGTCGCTGTTGGTGATGATGTCTTAGTGGCTCTGCAAGAAATTGAAGATGGCTTAGGATCGACCCAAGTATCTCGCGAACGTGCTCGGGAAATGGAACGTTGGCATCAACTAGAAAAAATCCAAACAGCTGATGAAACGGTCACTGGTGTTATCAGTGCTCGGGTTAAAGGTGGATTTAATGTCGAGTTGGGTGGAATCCGCGCCTTCCTACCTGGTTCCTTGATTGATACTCGTCCCTTACAAGATGTCTCACACCTAGAAGGTGTGGATTTAGAATTCAAAATCATCAAGCTTGATATGTTACGCAATAACGTTGTGGTCTCTCGTCGTGCCTTGATGGATGAAGCTAACAAAGCGCAGCGGGCACAGGTCTTATCGACCCTAGAAGAGGGTGCCGTGGTGAAAGGTTTTGTGAAGAACTTGACTGACTATGGCGCTTTCATCGATCTTGGTGGCTTAGATGGTTTGCTGCACATTACTGATATTGCATGGCGTCGCATTAAACACCCGAGTGAAATGCTCACTGCTGGTGCGGATATCGAAGTTAAAGTATTGAAATTCGATGCTGAAAAGCAACGTGTTTCCTTGGGTCTGAAGCAACTGCAACAGGACCCTTGGACCAGCTTTACAGACGTTTACCCTGTGGGCAGTCGTTTACCTGCAACCGTAACAACCGTGACTGATTATGGCTGCTTTGCTAGAGTCTCTGATGGCATTGAAGGCCTTGTCCATGCCTCTGAAATGAGCTGGATGAAGCGTAACTTGCACCCGTCTAAAATGGTTTCGGTGGGTGAAGAAATCGAAGTCATGATTTTGGACATTAATGGTGAAAAACGCCGTCTATCTTTGGGCATGAAACAATGTAGTGAAAGCCCTTGGGTTGCTTTCTCTAAGCAATACTCAGAGGGTGATAAGGTCTCTGGCAAGCTAAATTCTAAAACTGACTTTGGTCTATTTATAGGCTTAGAAGATGGTATTGATGGTCTGGTTCATGTCTCAGATGTCGATTGGAATAAGAGTGATGAAAGTTTGTTAGAAAGCTTCCAAAAAGGGCAAGAAATTGAAGCTGTTATTTTGTCTATTGATACAGAACGTCAACGTGTGGCCTTAGGCATAAAACAAATGACAGGCGATCCCTTCTCCGACTATGCAGCGGCTAACGCTAAGGGTTCTGAGGTCACAGGAATCATCGGAGAGGTCACTTCTGGTGGATTATTAGTCGATTTAGCTGACGGCGTGCAAGGCTTCTTAAAGCGTGGTGAGTTAGCCCAAGATCAGGATTTAGCAGACTTTAAGGAAGGTCAATCCATTACCAGCTTTGTCGCCAGCTTAGACCGTAAAGGGCGTTCTATAAGTCTAGCGATAAGAGCCCAAGAAGCTGCGCAGCAGCGAGTACAGATGCAGGAATTAAAGACCAAGCCAGTTGAAACTGAAGGCCCGACCACGATCGGTGACCTTATCAAGGAACAACTTAAAAAATAATAAGAAGGAATGGCTATGCGTAAGTCTGAACTGATTGAAAACTTGATTGATCGCTTTGAAAATATTCCAGTAAAGAATGTTGAGCAATCGGTTAAGGCTATAATTGACCATATGGCTGACGCATTGGCCGCCGGCGATCGAATTGAGATAAGGGGCTTTGGTAGTTTTTGTTTACACTATCGGGCACCCAGAGTTGGGCGTAATCCGAAAACGGGAGACTCTGTCGATTTGGCTGCAAAGTATGTGCCTCACTTCAAACCCGGTAAAGAATTACGCGATCAGGTTAACGATAGTCTATAATAACCTATTGTTGATTAAGGTTTGGTTTCACTTCAGCCATCCTGTTTAGGTAAAAGCACGTGAAATTATTAAAAGCTGCAGTCTTCTTTGCGATCTCTCTGGTGGCCTTGGTTGTGGGTGTGTTGTTTAGCTCACGTAATAGCCAGGCGGTGTCCTTAGATCTTATTTTCTTTCAACTTCCTCCACTGAGTATGGCCATTTGGCTCTTACTCAGTTTGGCTACAGGGATGCTTTTGTGTGCGTTTATCTACAGTTTTATTACCTTTAAATTGAAACGTCACAATGGACAATTGCAACGTCAACTATCTAAGTTGAATGCAACTCAATCTAATCAGAAGATACCTTGATAAGTATGGACCTCTCCTTACTCTTAGTCTTAATTGCAGCTGTAGGTATTGGATGGTGGCTGGGCCAAAGAGAATATCGTCAAAAGCGTAATTCTCAATTAGGCCTTCAAGCTGACTATTACCGTGGCCTTAACTATTTGTTAAACCAACAAACAGATGAAGCTTTAGAGCTGTTTATTCATGCCCTAGAAGTCAATTCACAAACTGTGGATACTCACTTAGCGTTAGGCAGTTTATTTCGGCGCCGTGGTGAAGTTGATAAAGCCATTCAAATACATCAAAACCTCCTGTCTAGCAAAGGCCTAGATCAGGAGCAAGTAATGCTGGCAGAGCTAGAATTGGCTCACGACTTTATTAAAGCTGGGTTATTAGATCGGGCTGAAGAATTGCTACTTGATATTGTGCAACAGCCTAATCAGCAAACTGCTAATGCAACGGAATTACTAGTTGACGTTTATCAGCGTGAGCAGGATTGGCATAAAGCCCTAGAAGCTGGATCTGCTGCTCACGTATCAGCTAGTGTTGATTTAGCTCAGCGACTGTCCCACTTTTGTTGTGAGTTGGCAGAAGAAGCCCTGCAGTCTGATCAACAACAAGCAGGGCTAGACTATTTAAAGCGTGCTAAACGCCATAATGCTGATAATCCAAGAGTGAGTTTTTTACGAGCTCAATTAAGCATTCAGCAAGAAAATTTTAGAGATGCCAAAAGGCACTTGTTAATTATGGCGCAGCAAGACGAGCAGTTGGTGCCTGAAATCATTCAACCGTTGCGTTTATGCTTTACTCAACTTGGGGATATTGATGGATGGCGCGCTTGGTTGAATCAAGCGATGACTGAATATCCAAGTTCTAGCCTTTTGTTAGCTCAAGCTCATGAAATTGGTCAACAAAATGACTCTGATGCTGCATCCTACTTGACCGAAAATTTGCGTCAAAGGCCATCTTTAAAGGGTTTTAATTACCTCATAGATCTACATATGCAGTGGGCCTCTGAGAACGCTAAAGATAGTTTACAAGTTCTTAAGGGCCTGACTGTGGCTCTTCAAAGAAGTAAGCCACATTATCGTTGCAGGCAATGTGGTTTTGCTGGCAACTCTATGCATTGGCAATGTCCTAGTTGCCACCAATGGGGCAGTACCAAACCCATCTATGGATTAGAAGGAGAGTAAGGTGCAGAAAAACGGCCCTATTGTGGTTGCCTTAGATTATCAATCTGCCGATCAAGCGCTGCTGATGGCACGCCAGTTAGACCCCAAACGCTGCCGTCTTAAAGTAGGTAAAGAATTGTTTACCTCAGCTGGCCCTCAAATAGTGGATCAATTGCAGCACTTTGGTTTTGAAATATTCCTCGATCTAAAGTTTCATGATATCCCAAATACGGTTGCTAAAGCTGTTTTGGCGGCTGCGCGAATGGGAGTTTGGATGGTTAATGTGCACGCTAGTGGGGGTGCGCAGATGATGCAGACCACGCGATCAGCGCTAGCAGCCAAAGGTGGTCATCAACCCCTTTTGATCGCTGTAACAGTACTAACTAGTATGGATGCTGAGGGCTTAAAGGCCACAGGCATAGATCAATCCCCAGCTGAACGGGTATTATCATTAGCCCATCTGAGTCAGGACTCGGGCTTTGATGGTGTGGTTTGTTCAGCCCAAGAAGCCTCACTATTGAAGAGCCAATTAGGCCCTGAGTTTAAATTGATCACCCCAGGTATAAGGCCGTCTTTTGCTACAGTAGGTGACCAAAAGCGTGTTATGACTCCGGCTCAGGCAATGGCTGCAGGTAGTGATTTTCTAGTCATTGGCAGACCGATTACGGGAGCTGATGACCCTATGCAAGCCCTAGCACTGATTGAAGAAGAGCTGGCTTAGCCATTAATTGAAACAAGGTTAAATTATCCAACCTAGCGCTTATGAAGTTCTGTGCTAGGCTTAGTGAGTCTCAAGGATTTAGAGGCTCATTTGATTTAATCAAGGAGTAGATTATGAAACTAACTCGTAAAATAGCCCTGCTGCTATTCGTCAGTACAATCACCTTGGGGTCCTTTACACCCCTTTCTTTAGCTGAAGACGTATTACCCATTAACCTCAATACAGCCTCTGCGGTTGACATTGCCGAGGCCATTGATGGCGTTGGTGAGGTCAGGGCTGCTGCTATTATTTCATTACGTGAGGAGCTTGGAGGATTTACCATGCTCGAGCAATTGCTTGATGTCAAAGGCATAAGTGAGGTTACCCTCGCACGCATTCGTTCTATAATCGTGCTAGAGTAACGGTTCACTCTATGGTGGATATAGTGCCTATAAAGTTTTGGCGCTATATCCATCGCAGTCATAGTAATGTGTAGTACTTTTGTATAAGGACATCAACAATGGCCATGACATGGCAAGGTTTGTTAGCTGATCAGCGTTTTGGCAAGCCCTATACCGAACAACACCACCAAGGCCGCACACCATTTCACAAAGACTATGATAGGCTGATCTTCTCTAGTGCCTTTCGACGGATGGGACACAAAACTCAAGTCCATTCATTGTCTCATAATGATCATGTTCATAACCGCTTAACCCACAGTCTAGAGGTCTCTAGTGTGGGTCGAAGTTTAGGTATCCAAGTAGGGCAAAGCCTAAAGCATCAGGCCCAATGGCCAGAGTGGATTGAGCCTCATGACCTGGGAGCCATTGTGCAATCGGCTTGCTTAGCTCATGACATAGGTAATCCACCATTTGGTCATTTTGGTGAGAGTTCAATTCGTCACTGGTTCGCTAATTATGCGCAGCAAGGTGGCATGGCCCATTTAAGCGCTGCTGAGCAGGCAGATTTACTTAATTTTGAAGGTAATGCGCAGGGCTTACGAACCCTTACACAGCTAGAATATCACCAGTTTAATGGAGGTATGCGCCTCACTTATGCGACCTTGGGAAGCTTTCTTAAATACCCCTGGTTATCAAATTCAAAGCAGTGTGAACGCAAATCTAAGTTTGGCGCCTTGCAATCTGAGAAACATATATTGGCTGACATAGCAGGCCGTTTAGGTTTGTTGCAGCAGTCGGACTTTGAGTGGTGTCGCCACCCATTGGTTTATTTAATGGAGGCTGCTGATGATATCTGTTACGCCATTATTGATTTAGAAGATGGGGTAGAACTGGGTATTATAGATGAACAGGATGTGTTGGAGTTGTTAGCGCCCATTACCGGCAAATTGGCAGTTCCCGAACGCACCGCCATGGTCGATGTGTATTACTCAACCCGTCGTTTAGCCTTGTTGCGGGGTAAGGTTATTGACCATCTTGTGCAGTCGGCAGCGCATGCGTTTATGAAGCATATTCCCGCTCTATTGGAAGGTCAGTTGGAGGGAGATTTGATCTCACATTGTGATCTTGTGACCCAACAAATTATTGGTGATGCTAAGGGGCTGGCCAAAAATCGTATATTTCTGGCGCCTGAACGGCATCGCACCGAGTTGGCCGCTTATTCAGTCCTAGAAAAATTACTTGATGGGTTTGTGCCTGCAGTGCTTGCCTTGGACCAACAAATGGGAGACGCAAGGTTATCTTTTAAAGCTGAAAAGCACCTGGCCCTGATGGGTGCCCATCGGCCTGAAAAAGGGGCTACAGCTTATCAAGCCTTATGTTGCACTATGGACTTTATTGGTGGCATGACTGACAACTATGCAGTTGATTTAGCCCGTCAATTGAGTGGCGAAATGAAATAAAACTAAATAAAGGCACTATTTTTAAAAAATAACCTAAGTTTAAGTTAGGGATAAACAACGTAAGGTCGTGTCTATGCCTGATACTTTCTCACCCACAACCATACCCCTTAATAATATCATTACTTTAGCAGATTAATTATTCGAAGTTGCGGCTGCAGCCGGGGCTTCCGATTTACATCTGGAACCTGTATCCCAGAGCATGCGTATTCGCATGCGTGTCGATGGCCTTATGCAGCTACTGGAACCCATCTTGCTTTTGCTAGTGGTGATTTTTTTCAGTTCAATTCTAGTCGCTTTATATCGACCACTTTTTCAGACAGGACAAATGATGTGACCCCACAAGACTACTGATATAATGTACATTGTTGGTTTATAGCGAGTTGTGAATATGATTGTTGGCCTCACAGGTGGCATAGGTAGTGGTAAAAGTGAAGTAAGCGCACAGCTTAAAGCCCTTGGTATTGTGGTGGTTAATGCTGATCAAGTTGCTAGAGATGTTGTGGTAATAGGAAGTCCTGCGCTTGAGCGTATTGCCCAGCACTTTGGTATTCAAATTTTACTAGAAGATGGCACCTTAAATCGAGCTAAGTTACGCCAATGCATATTTGCTGATAAGGCACAAAAGCAATGGTTAGAAGCATTGCTCCACCCACTCATCGGTGTAGCAATTGCGCAGCAACTGGAACTCGCTTCGAGTTTATATGTAGTGCTAGAGTCCCCTTTGTTGTTAGAAACATCACAACATAAAACCACAGATTTTGTGGTCGTTGTAGACGCTAGTGAAACGCTTCAACGTGAGCGATCCTGCAAAAGAGACGGCTCTACAAGGTTGCAGATTGATGCTATTATTAATAGTCAAATGACACGCCAAAAGCGCTTAGATAAGGCAAATTGGGTGATAGACAATCAACAGGATTTAATCAATCTTAAAGCCCAAGTGCTTCAATTACATGATCACCTTTGTAGAATCACGGAACACCTCTTATGAGCCAATATCCTTGCCCCCAGTGCCAAAAAAATCTCACTTGGAACCCTGATAATGCCCACAGACCTTTTTGTAGCGAACGCTGTCAAAATATTGATCTAGGCGCATGGGCTAGTGGAGAATATGCTATAGCTGGTGATGAATTGGAGAATGATTTCTCTAGCGCGTTGTTAGAGTCTGTCGATCAACAAGATTAATTTAAAGGCAGGACGTTAAATTTAGTTTCATTCATCTCCTGCAAAAATTTAAATCCAAACTATAGTTAACGCAGTTCGTCTAAATATCTAATCATGGGAGTGTGATTTGAGGTATGCCATGGAAAGCCAAGTTAGTAGAGAGACGCAGTATTTTTGAATAAGTATTGTGATTTCATTACTTAAATTAATGCTTGTAGTCGCTTTAATTGGAATTTTGGGAGCGTCCGTAGTGCCTACCTATAAAAATTACCTTTAAAAAATACGATTTATGGAAGTTGTGCAACACAGTTATGCAATACGTGTTGCCCAGTCCGCTTGTTTACTGCAAGTGGGAGATAATATCAGTGCTTGTGATACCTTTTCTGAGGTGGCTGTGTCTGAGCCCAGAGATAGTGCTAAAACCTAAGCTATCGCCTTAACTTTGAACACGGGTATGATCACAGGCACTGGAAGTCATGCTTTAAACTGACTCCCAGTATCAACGACGATGGCTTATTAACCTTCACCTTGTGTGGTAGCTGTTTAAACGTGGGTTTCTGTCACAGTTAAAGACATGGTCTTAGTGGTGACTTAGGGTTTGATTAGCAAGGTATTCTGAATAAGTTCCATGAAAATCAATCAAGCTACGCGCTTTTATTTCCACCACCCTTGTGGCTAATGACGATACAAACTCACGGTCATGACTGACAAATATTAAGGTTCCATTATAAGTTTTTAGGGCTTTATTGAGAGATTCAATCGCTTCCATGTCTAAGTGGTTTGTAGGTTCATCCATAATTAATACGTTGGTGTCTTGCATCATCAGCTTACCAAATAATAAGCGATTCTTTTCTCCACCTGAGCATACGGCGACTTTTTTAAGATAGTCGTCTGCGGTAAATAGTAAACGTCCCAACATACTTCTTACGGTAAGATCGTCATGTTTTGCTGTACGCCATTTTGACATCCAATCGAACAGGGTTAAGTCGCAGTTAAAATCGTCGTTGCTGTCTTGTGGGCAGTAACCCAAAACAGCGTTCTCTGACCATTTTATCACCCCTTGATTAGCTTTGAGTTGATTCAATAAACAACGCAAGAAGGTAGTTTTACCTGCACCATTTTCGCCAATAACTGCCAGTTTTGAACCTGCTTCCAGAATTAGTTCGCCATTATCAAATAAAGTTTCACCTTCAAAACCATGACTGAGTTTTTCTAACACAAGTGCTTGACGATGGAGTTTCTTATGGGCGCTAAAGTCAATATAGGGAGACATACGACTTGATGCGATGACTTCATCTAACTGTATTTTTTCTAATCGTTTAGCTCTCGATGAGGCCTGTTTAGCTTTGGATGCGTTGGCCGAAAATCGAGCCACAAATTGTTGTAGTTCTTCTCGTTCAGCACTTTTTTTCGCATTTTCTGAATGTAGTTGTTCTTGTACTAAATTAGAGGCAGAGGTGTAAGCCTCGTAATTACCAGCATAGATGCGTAATTCACCATAGTCGATATCAGCCATATGTGTGCACACCGAATTTAGAAAGTAGCGATCATGAGAGATGATGATCATCGTGCTGCGACGGTCATTTAGTACTTCAGTGAGCCAGTTAATCGTAGTGATATCAAGGTTGTTAGTGGGTTCGTCTAATAACAAAATATCTGGGTCTGCAAACAATGCTTGGGCTAGTAGTACGCGTAATTTCCAGCCTGGCGCCACTTGTGACATAAGTCCCCAGTGGAAAGACTCATCGATACCCGCTTGAGTCAATATCTCTGCCGCTCGACTTTCGGCACTATAACCGTCCATCTCAGCAAACTCAACTTCTAATTCTGCCACCTTCATACCGTCGTCTTCACTCATTTCTGATTGACTATATATGGCTTCTCGGGCTTGCTTCACTTGCCAGAGCCGGGTGTCACCCATGATCACCGCATCAATGACCGTGAACTCTTCAAAGGCAAACTGATTTTGGCTCAAGGTACCCACGGTGTCAGTAGGAGAGAATGAAACATTGCCAGCAGATGGTGTGAGTTCACCACTGAGTATTTTCATGAATGTGGACTTACCACACCCATTAGCGCCAATGAGGCCATAACGATTGCCATGACCAAATTTTGCTGAAATGTTTTCGAATAGTGGCTTCGCGCCAAACTGCATGGTGATATTTGCGGTAGTAATCAAGGGGTATAGGCTGCAAGTGAAATTAGGGCGCGTAGTTTAACAGCTACATGCCTGTGAGGTCTAACACAACCAACCCTTTAATTCAGCTTCATCCACTAATGGCTCTAGTAATTCCCATAATTGTGGGCAGCCTTGCTTAATCCGGCTGCCATTGACTGCTTTGACCTGATCCTTGGTAATGCCGTGACTTTGCCAGCTGTGTCCCTGATCATTTAAATTGTGAATTAAAGGTAAAGCTCTGTCTAATGCCTTAGCAAAGCGAGCATCTGCGCTTTTAGACGCCTCAAATTCATGCCACAGGGCAATGTACTCATCTCCCATGGCATTGGGTAGCATACCTAGAATACGCTGTGTGGCGGCAGCCTCGGCTTCCTCATGGGCGCTGCCTACGGCGGCGTATACAATCACATCACCAGTATCAATCTCACATAAATCATGAATGAGTAGCATGCGCAGTACTCGATTAATATCAACTGGCTGCGCCGCATAATCTTTTAGCATGAGTGCAGCAAGGGTGACTTGCCATGAGTGCTCTGCAGAATTTTCATAGCGCTCCATTCCCAAGGGGCGAGTTTTTCTCAGTACCGCTTTTAGCTCGTCGATTTGCTTCACAAAATCGATGATTTGAATGAGGTCTTGCACCATCAGTTCCTAGATTTTTTGTTTATAAAAGCATTTAAACCACTTTGCGTGTCTGCATCTTTTAAATTATTGACCATATGGTCGCTAGCATACGCGTAGGCTTTTCCGAGTTCCATGTCGAGTTGAGGGTAAAACATCGCTTTGCCGGTTCGCACTGCTGCTCTGGCTTTTTGACTAATAGTGTTAGCTAATTCACGTGTCGCTGAAGTAAGTTCTTCAGCTGGCACAACACGATTTATTAAGCCCAGATTTTGTGCTTTATCAGGGCTAATGAACTCCCCCGTTAATAACATTTCCATGGCATGCTTAGGGTGAATATTACGACTAAGAGCAACGGCTGGTGTGGCGCAAAAAAGTCCTAAATTAATGCCAGATACTGCAAACTGGGCCTCATGAGATGCAATAGCAAGGTCACAGCTTGCCACTAATTGGCAGCCTGCGGCAGTGGCTATGCCTTGCACCTGGGCTATTACTGGAACAGAACACTGCACGATAGATTGCATGAGATGGCTGCACTGTTGGAATAGTTTCTGGTAATACTCTTGCTTAGCATTAGATTGCATTTGTTTAAGGTCATGACCGGCACAAAACGCTTTGCCAGTGGCCTTAATAATAATACAAGCCAGTTCACTATTCTGATTAGCTTGATTAATAGCTACTTGTAATGCTTGCATCATTTCTTCAGATAAAGCGTTGAAACTACCAGGCTGGTTGAGGGTGAGCTCTAACCAGTGATGATGGTCCTCTACGACGACGTAGGGTGGTTTATCCTGGGCCATAATAACAACTCCTTTGGTGTTTGATTGCGGGCTTATAAGTTAATTTGACGGTCAACCCACAGTGCCAGTTTATGCTGCATACTAGGCTGAGATACCTGATTTTCTGGGAGCGGCTGAATCAATTTATCGTGGACCAAAAGTCGATATATGTACTCTATTTTATTAGCTGCAGAATCCGTCGCCTCAAATTGGGCAACACCGCGTTTGTTGGCGTAGACTGTGCCTAAGGTAATAGCTTTTTTGAGCAGTTCTTTTTCATTCTTGAGTTTTTTCATGATCCATTTTGCTCCAATGGGTTCAAACGTTAACCTGATTTAGTCACAGCATTAGTTAGCCATTGCTCGAATTGCTGCTGTGGTAAAGCACCACTAAGTTGGTCGACGACTTTACCATTTTTAAATACCATTAAGGTAGGAATGCTGCGTATATTGTATTGAGACCCCAGCATTTGTTCGGCCTCAGTATCGACCTTTACAAAGCGCATTTCACTTGCCTTAGTTTGAGCAACTTGCTCAAAGACAGGTGCAAAACCAACACAAGGTCCACACCAAGGTGCCCAAAAGTCGACAACAACAGGCATATCGCCTTCAATAAGAGCCTTAAAATTTGATTCAGTGCCTGCTATTGGTTTGCCACTAAATAAAGCATTTTTACACGCACCACACTTAGGGTCTTCTACCACTCTTTCTGAAGGTACTCGGTTATTTTTTTGGCAATGGGGACAGCGGCTAGTAATGATAGACATTAATTCAGACTCTTTTAAGACGATGCTGTAGGCTCAAATAAAATGACGGTTGCAATAGTTTATTGATAAGTACAGTGGTAAGCAGTCTGTAGTATAACTTTGACGTCAAAACTACTATTCGCTTCTACTTCAAACTGATCACCATTAGTAAACGTGTGCCAGCTTTGGGTACCTGGTAGTTTGACTTCAAGCTCTCCATCAATGATGGTCATAATTTCATACTGACTGGTGCCAAAGGTAAATTCACCAATGTCCATAACACCAACAGTTGTAGCGAGGGTTTTGCCTTGAAAGGCGATGGACTTAACCTGATCATTGAAGTAGGAATTAACGCAAAGCATAGGTCTGATCTCTTGTTGAAAAATCGCAAAACCACATCTTGCCTGATTTGCCGATTAAATCATAGACTGTAAAGGAACTATGCAGCCTCGTTTTTAAAACCCTTGAGGACATTCACCGTATTAGTGCCAATCTCCTCTACGGCATAGCCCCCCTCCATTATAAATAAGGTGGGTAAATTCATACTGGCAATGGTTTTTCCCATCTGCGTGAAGTCTTTACTTTTGAGTTTAAAAAAACTGATGGGATCATTTTCGAAGGTATCAACACCTAAAGAAATAACCAGTACATCGGGGGTAAACTGACGTATTTTACGTAAAGCGTGGTTAAGTGCTTGGTGCCATATGTGAAAGGTCGTCCCTCTTTGTAGAGGTAGGTTTAAGTTGTGGTCTACGCCTAAACCAGTGCCTATTTCATCAGAGAACCCTAAAAAATATGGAAACGCTTCCATGGGATCGCCATGAATAGAGCAATAAAAGACGTCGTTGCGCTGGTAGAAAATATCTTGGGTGCCGTTGCCATGATGAAAATCCACATCAAGAATAGCTATTTTCTGGGCTCCATCATGGAGCATTTTTTGGGCAGCAATGGCTGCATTATTAAGGAAGCAATAACCGCCAAATTGATTTTTTGAGGCGTGATGTCCAGGCGGGCGACAAAGGGCGAAAGCACTATTTTCGCCTCGGTGGATCAGCTCTGCAGCAGATAAAGCGACAAAGGCAGACGCCCAAGCCGCTTCAGTAGTGCCTTCACTAATGCTGGTTTCGCCAGCTAAACTATAATAACCCAGTTGGCCATCAATATGATTAGGAATGCGTTGGCTAGGCATTGAACGAGACTGCCAAATATTAGGGATAGCCTCACCTTCATTACCGGCCTCAGTCCATTGCTGCCAAGCTGTATCCAAAAACCTGAGATAGCCTATATCGTGAATGCTTTCTACCAGGGAACGTGGCCATTGAGCAGGGGCTATTACAGGGCCTAATTGTTCAGACTTAATAGCTGATAAGATGTAATCTGCTCTTTGGGGGCTCTCAAAAGGGGTGACCAATTGGCCCCCAGCCAGTTCTGTTTTAGGGTTACGTAAATTGTGTTTTGGGGAGTATACAGTTTTCATAATGAAAAAAGACTTAGGTGAAACTTAGGCTGATAGTAGCGGGAATATAGCGCTAAAGTCCATGTTTACTTGGGCTGTGTTTTGAAATCATTGAAAGCTCGTTTTACTCACCTTTGATAATTAATATGGGGTTTAATAAGGCCTTACGTGAAAAGCTTTCAGTGCCACTTTAAAAACCAATTTACAGATTTGATACTAAACTACTAGGGCTCAACTGAAGGCGATGAACTTGTGCTGTAATGTTGAATTAATAGCGCCAAAACACCTAAGACTAAACCCCAAAAAGCACTTCCTATGCCCCACAAAGCCACACCAGATGCGGTGGTAATTAAGGTAATCATGGCAGGGATACGCTCGGATTCTTGCACTAAGGCCGCGCTCAGACTGCTACTAATAGTACCTAAGAGCGCCAAACCGGCAATGCTGACGACTAAGGCCTGGGGCAAACTATTAAATAAGCCTGTCAAGCTATCAGCAAAAATACCGGTGGCTACAATAAATAAGCCAGCCCAGACAGCAGAACGATACCTTTGTTGTGGGTCTGCATCCACGTCTTTACCCATACAAATGGCGGCCATAATAGCTGACAAATTAAATGCAAAACCTCCAAAGGGGGCCATAAGAAGCCCTGTGATACCCGTCCACGTAATCAGTGGGGCTGCAGGGGCGTCATAGCCATGACTGCGCAAGACAACTATGCCAGGCAGGTTCTGGGAAGCCATGGTAACGATGAAAAGGGGAATAGCTACTCCAATTGCAGCGGATAAAGACCACTCTGGTGCAGTCCAGATTGGGCTTGAAATTTGCAGGCTCAATGATTGCCAAACAATTAAATTTTGTACCCCAGCTATCATGATGCCCATTAAAAAGGTCACCATGATGGCAAGCTTGGGCCAGAACACTCGACTGATAAAAAACGTCATGATCATGGTGAAAACTAAGACCAATTGGGATTCTAATGACATGATCATATGCATAGCAAAGGGCAACAAAACCCCTGCTAACATGGCAGCGGCGATCGACTGAGGCATAAAGGCCATGAGCCGATCAAACCAGCCTGAGAGCCCGACTAAGGTGAGTAATACGGAGCATAATAAGAAAGCACCGATGGCTTCAGCCATAGGAACCCCGGCTAAACTAGTAACTAAAATAGCAGCGCCTGGCGTGGACCATGCGGTCAGTATGGGCTGTTTAAAAAATAGCGACAGGCCTATGGTAGATAATCCCATGCCCAACCCTAAGGCCCAAAACCAACTGGTAATCATGGCATCGTTAGCACCAGTGCTGTTGGCTGCTTGAAAAATGATGGCAGCAGAACTGGTATACCCTACTAAAGGTGCTATAAATCCTGCACTTATGTGGGCAGGAACAAAGAAGTGGCCCACACTCATGGGTTAGGGTAGCTTTAGTTCATAATGACGTTTTTCAAACTCGATCGTATCGCCACTCATCATTTTTCTACTTTTTCGAGTTTCTACTTCGCCGTTAACGCTGACTAAGCCTTCAGCAATTCTTTTTTTAGCTTCGCCACCGCTACCCACAATAGATTCAAATTTTAAAATCTTAAATAGCTCTACAGGTTCAAAATTGATGGTAATGATGTGCATAAAATAATCTTCTTTTAAAGAGTTTGATACCAGACAACATCTTGATGGTCAGGGATGCGTTGGAGTTTATTTTTACTAATTAAATAATTTAAATGGGCTTGAGTTTCGCCTACAGCAAGTGTTAGTAAGTCGTTATTAATTGGGCGGCGAAATAGTTGGCTAAATAAATCCACATTTCGTTGCGGCTGCTGACACGTTTCTAGGAGTTTCATGAGTGATTTTTCATGGCCCTCAATGAGTCGTTGCAGACGATTATGGGCGCCAAAAAATACTTGTCCGTGTGAAGGCAATACTAGCACATCAGCGGGGATGCGGTGTTGCAACATAGCACACGAATCAAGCCAATCTTTTAATGGATCTGCATTTGGTTCCACTGGCCACACACTTACATTCGAAGAAATAGTGGGCAACAGTTGATCACCAGAGATAAAAACATTAAGTTCTGGGCATAACAGGCACACATGTTCTGGCGCGTGACCACGGCCTACAATAATCTCCCATCTATGGCCTGCCATGGTAACTGATGAACCCTCTTGCAATCGCACATAGCTATCTGGCATGGGGTAAATGCTTTTACCGTAGCCACCAAACTTAGTTTTATAATAAGCAAGTTGTTCATCGGTTGCACCCGCGCGTTGGTAGAAATCTACAGCTGCTTTAGGTGCGGGTTGACCGGTATCAGACATCAAGACCTTACAAGTAATGTAATCTGTTCGAGACATTTGTAGTTGCAAACCCCACCGTTCGCAGATCCAGCCCGCCAATCCAACATGATCAGGGTGTAAATGAGTCACAATAAGTTGATGTACAGGTTTGTTGTTGAGATGGTGATCAAATACCTGCTGCCACAGTTCCTTACAGGTAGAGGTGTTAATCCCCGTGTCTACAATAGTCCAGCCTAGATGATCTTCCAATAACCATAAATTAATATGATTAAGGGCAAAAGGTAAGGGCATGCGCAGCCAATAAACGCCCTCGGCGACCTTCAAAGGTTGGCCCATCGCAGGCGCTTCACTAATGGGGAACTGAAGGGCATTGGTAGTGGTCATTTGCACTTCCCTGACGAACAAGCTTAACAAGGCCAGTATTATACGGAGCTAAAGATAAATTATACAAAGCTTTTCCACGATTTCGACAATCCCCATGATGACTGATCACATGAACATGCAGACGCCCTTGATTATTAGATTGGACTATGGACTGACAAATGCGGGTTACCATTGAGGGATTCCAGACTTTAATTGACTGCTGGTCTTGGGGTTGGTCAGCCCTTGATGGTTCAATAGTCTAGATTTGGTGGGTCAATAGTTTAGATAGTAGCAAGATGATCTATGGAGCATAGGATATACTTGCCACCTGAGTTATTAATGACCGCTTACTATGAACAATGAAATACACCCATTTTCGGTACTGACCCCGAGTTACATCATGGATGCAGTTGAAAGCCAAGGCTATGTGTGTGACGGTCGAATTTCAGCCCTTAATAGTTATGAGAATCGTGTCTATCAAATTGGACTTGAAGATCAGGACGTCCCTCTTATTGCAAAATTCTATCGACCTCAGCGTTGGTCAGTCGATCAAATTATGGAGGAACATCGTTTTAGTATTGCCTTAGCAGAATATGAGTTGCCTGTAGTTCCGCCGATGGTTAATAAGCAAGGTGGTAGTTTGTTGAGCTATGAAAACTTTCAATTTGCACTCTTCGAACGCAAAGGTGGACATGGTCCCGAGCTTGATAATCTTGAAAACCTTTATACCATGGGCAGATTATTAGGGCGTATACATGCCCTAGGCGCTGTTGAATCCTATCAACACAGGCCATCCATTAACCCTCAAACCTTTGGCCACGATAGTGTTGCCTTTGTGAGTCAACATTTTATACCTGAATCTTTAAAAGCAGCATATGATAGTTTAACGGCTGATTTATTGGTTCATATTGATGCTGCTTTTGCACAAAATGATAGTGTGGATTACATCCGAGTTCATGGTGATTGTCATGGGGGTAATTTATTGTGGCGTGATGACGCCCCCCACATTGTCGACTTTGATGACTCGCGTATGGCGCCAGCAGTGCAGGATATATGGATGCTGCTTTCTGGTGAGCCTGATCGCCAACGAATTCAATTGTCTGAAATAATTGAAGGTTACAATGAGTTTTATGACTTTAAGCCCCAAGAGTTGGCGCTTGTAGAGCCCTTACGAACCTTACGCATGTTGTATTACGCCGCCTGGCTTTCTCGCCGCTGGGAAGATCCAGCATTTCCCCACAGCTTTCCTTGGTTTAATACAGAGCGTTATTGGGGTGAGCATATATTGGAATTAAGGGAGCAATTGTCGGCTCTTAACGAGCCGGTTATGGAACTCATTTAAACCCTAGTGCGCCATATCAATCCAATCAGCAATCACCGCTGCACCCGCTAAGATATAGGGATCTTTTTGGGCGTCATCATAATCAAAGTCATGGTCTTTGACGTCGGTGACTGGAGCTAAATCATGGCTCGAGCGTAAGGTGTTAATGGTATTCAAATACCAATCTTGCTGTTCTTGCCAAGACTGCTGACGGTGACCCAAATGAAGACTAATCTGTTTTGGCCTTTTACGCTCCCGTTCGGCTAAGGACAGCGTATATTGCCAGTCTGCACTGCTTTGGTTACGCTTTTCTTGGCGTTTCTGTAGTTGCGGAATAATATGTTCAAAAGAAAAGTAGGTTTTGTGGTCTACAGCTTTCACACTGTCCCATTTAAGGGCATGGTCTTGGGTGCTTTCACCGACTTTTTTTGGGTCGGTCAGGCTGGGCAAGTTAACGTCAGGAATGACGCCTTTGTGTTGAGTGCTAGCCCCAGATACCCGGTAGAATTTAGCTTGGGTAAATTTGATTTGTCCACTACTGAGATCGCCGAATGTTTGCACTGTTCCCTTACCGTAGGTCTGACTCCCAACAATTAATGCCCGTTTGTAATCTTGCATGGCTGCTGCAAAAATCTCTGAGGCTGAGGCACTATAGCGATTAACGAGCACGACTAGGGGGCCGTTGTAAGCCAATAACGGATTACGATCCATTTGCTTTTGGATCATACCGTCAGCATAACGCACTTGAACGGTCGTGCCAGTTTCGATGAATAGCCCCGTTAGTTGATTAGCCTCTCTTAAGGAGCCGCCGCCATTGTTCCGAAGGTCAATAACGATGCCACTGATTGATTCACTTTTCAGTTCTTGTATGAGGTTGTAAACATCACGGGTGGTGCTTCGGTAGTTTGGATCCCCAGATTGGGCCGCTGCAAAGTCCATATAAAAAGTGGGCAGGGTGATGACTCCAATATTGACTAGGCCTTCAGGAGTTAGTATCTCCACCACTGTTTTTTTCGCTGCCTGATCATCTAAATTGACTTTGTTCCGTTTAATTTGAATGGTCTTTTTAGTTTGCTGCAGATCACCACCAGGAATGATTTGTAAATTGACTAGTGTGCCTTTTGGCCCTCTAATCTGATCGACGACATCGTCTAAGCGCCATCCCAAAATCTCCTGTATTGGATCGCCATCTTGGGCTACACCGACAATATAATCAGCCGCTTTCAAGTCTCCAGCTTTGTCAGCAGGTCCGCCAACAACTAGGCTTACGACCTTGGTGTAATCGTTGTCACGTTGCAATACAGCACCGATACCTTCCAATGACAAGCTCATGTCAATATTAAAATCTTCCACATTACGAGGCGAAAGATAGGTCGTATGAGGTCCGGTCACAGTGGTAATACTATTACTTACAGCAAGATAAGCGTCTCGCAACTCGACTTGTAAAACCCGTTTGCGGATATTTGTATATCGCTTTTGTAAGCGGTCTTTAATTTGTTCGACAGATTCGTTGCTCAGTTGGCCGTTAATAAATTCATTCTTTAACTGCTTGCGCCAAGTGTCTTTGAGAGTCTCTAAGTTGGTGACTCGAGGATTATCATAGGGTGAAGTGCTGATGTCTTCTAATCTTTCAAAATCAAACATCGGCTCCCCTTGAGAAAACACACCTAAATTGTAGTCAATAAAAGCTAGCCGCCTTTGCTGCAACAAATTATAGAGCGCCGCCATGGGTGATAAATCCCCTTGGGCCAGCAGGTCATCAAGCTCGCTACTCAGATAATTAAAAGGTTCAAGGTCTGCTTGGCTCAGGTAAATGTGCTGGGGATCGAGTAACTTTAAATAACGATTAAACACATCATTGGCAAACTCATCGTTTAAGTCTCGATGCTGGTAGTGCTGGCGATCTAAGAGTTGAATGATTTCTTGAGTCAATTGACCCTGCTGTTTAGTGAACTCAATCTGCACAGGCACATCTGCTGCAGTGGCTTGCTTTGGTGCGAGCATCAAGACTGCAGCACTAGTAGCAATTAAAAGGCCAGTCCATAATTGGCTGCGTCGGGCAAACATTAAAAGAGAAGGCAATAAGGTGGAGACTGTATTAGGCATCATAGCAAGCTTCAGAAGTAGTGGTGCGGCTATTAAATTAATCAGCCGTTAAATTGAATTTGGAGGGATTTTAGTTAACATTTTAGTTCAGACGTCATATTAGCTTAATTTTAATAAGTTTTTCAAACGCCTTAGGCTAATGTAGGCTATTTAAGCCAATGCTTTACAGAATCGTTACGTTTGGTGCCCAGAATGTGGCAGAATTAGCACTTTACAGACATGGAATAAAAAAATTATGCCTCAAAAAGATTACTTAAATGGATTGATGAGTTTTATTAGTGACTCTCCAACTCCCTTTCATGCTGTAGCTGCAATGGCGCAACAATTAACCGCGGCGGGCTATGGTAAACTTGAGGTAGCTGATAAATGGCATGTTCAGGCGGGAGGGCGCTATTTCATCACTCGTAATGACTCAACCATCGTGGCGTTTCAATTGCCCAAAAAAAATGCCTTACAAAGAATGCATATGGTTGGAGCTCATACGGACAGTCCGTGTTTAAAGGTTAAACCTAATGCAGAGATTCACCAAAAAGGCTATCAACAATTGGGTGTAGAGGTTTATGGTGGCGCTCTATTACACCCTTGGTTTGACAGAGATCTGTCCCTTGCAGGCCGGGTAGTGGGGCGTGATAACCAAGGTCAGCTGGTGAGCTATTTATTAGATTTTAAACGGCCACTGGCCTGTATTCCAAGCTTAGCTATACACTTAGATCGAGAAGCGAATAAGGCTCATAGTGTAAACCCTCAAACTGACTTGCCTGTTTTATTAGGACAAACACTGGGTGATGAGTTTAGTTTACGCTCATTGCTGGTCGATGAGCTCAAGGCCAATGGCCATGAAGTTGATAAAGTCATTGATTATGAATTAAGCTTTTATGATTTTCAGGCACCCGCTTTAGTAGGTGTAAAGCAAGAGTTTTTGGCAGCCGCCCGCTTAGATAACTTGTTAAGTTGTTATATGGGTCTGACCGCTTTAGTTGCCGCACAAACAGATCAAGGGCTGTTGCTGATCTGCAATGACCACGAAGAAGTTGGAAGTCAGTCAGCAGAAGGCGCTCAGGGCAGCTTTTTAATGTCTGTGCTGCAACGAATTTATCCAGAAACTGAATTGTTACACCAAGTATTAAACGCTTCCACCTTTATTTCAGCTGATAACGCCCATGGGGTCCACCCTAACTTTGCCAACAAACACGATGAACATCATGGACCAAGACTCAACCAGGGACCGGTGATCAAAGTTAATGCAAATCAACGATATGCAACCAATGCGGTAACCAGCGCCATGGTGAAAGAGTTAGCTGCGCATAAAGACCTGCCTATACAAACCTTTGTTGTACGCAGCGATATGACTTGTGGCAGCACGATAGGCCCCATCACGGCAGCCCAACTTGGTGTGCGGACTCTAGACCTAGGGGTGCCTACTTTTGCAATGCATTCTATTCGAGAACTTGCAGGCAGTGCTGACCCTCTGATTACTCATCAATTATTACAAGAGTTTTTTGAATCACAGATAGTCGTTTAGGACTCTCTATTGATGTCTAATAACAAATGCTCGGCTTTTGCCTCGTTCTGCGGCATAGGCTAATGCATTGAGTTGGTCACCTGCTAGACAACCAAACCAACTAATAACAGCATGACAAGTTCCACTCTTTAAAGCTTGGTGGGCTAGGCTCATGGTGTCATGCTGTGCATCTGGCTTTAATAAAATGATCTTATTTAAATCAAATCCTGCCGCCTGAAGTTGGGCTTTGGGCAACAACTGTGGAGGTGCAACCCAAGCCAACCAACGTTGGTCATGGCTCAGTTGTGCAAGTAGTGGAAGTAACATTTGAACGTTGCTCCAAGCTTCACCCCGCATAATTATTTCAGTGATCTGACTGAGGTCTTGTACTGTTTCTGGGACTTCTTTTTTCCATAGGTCTAATTGCTGTTCGGCCAAAATACCTTCAATATTGGTATTAGGTCGTTGCTGCATTTGTTGAATTTGTTGATGTTGTTGCCACATAATAATTGCTCCAGCCCCGGTTTAGTTGCCGCGGCGTATAACCCCCACACTAAGCCCTTCAATGCTTAAGTGCTGTTGTGTGAGATCGACTTCAATGGGTGAAAAATCTTGGTTTTCTGCGATCAGCTGCACTTGGTTACCGTTGCGCTGGAACCGTTTCACTGTTACTTCATCGTTTAACCGAGCGACCACGACTTGGCCATTTCTTGCTTGATCAGTTTTATGAACGGCAAGTAAGTCGCCATCATAAATACCTATATCTTTCATTGACATACCACTGACTTTTAATAAATAGTCAGCCTTAGGATAGAATAGGTTTTCTGGGATAGCACAGTAGTCGCTAATGTGTTCTTGAGCTAACAAGGGGCTGCCAGCTGCCACCATGCCGATGATGGGTAATCCTAAATCAACTTCGTGCATATCAGGGACGCGGATACCACGAGAGGCTCCAGGGATAATTTCTATGGCACCCTTACGTGCGAGTGCCTTAATGTGTTCTTCAGCTGCATTAGGTGACTTAAAGCCTAATTCTTTGGCAATTTCGGCGCGTGTTGGTGGGTAACCTGTGTCAGTAATGTAGCTGCGTATGCAGTCGAGTACTTGATCTTGGCGGGGGGTCAACTTAATCATGTTACTTGCTCCTGACCTAAGGTTGATTTGCTGGTTGTTTATACAGTTACTGTATATAATACCAGTAATCTAGCCGCTGGCAAGTTTTATTTTTTTGAGTGACGTTAGTCTCAGCTTTTGTCCCTGTAATGGTGTACCCTAATGACCGATTATTTGATGCTAACCATGAGTTCTTTGCGTGTCTGATTCTGCTTTAGTAAAACAAGATGTCCAACAACTATACCGCCAACTGGTTAAACAGCTCGAGCTCACGCCCCGCTGGGGTCAGAAGCAGATGATAGCAACCGTTGCTAATCACTTTTTGGCAATCAGTAGGAGCGAAGACGGCCATCGGATTGATGATAACCCTGTGTGTTTAGTGGAAGCCGGTACTGGCACAGGTAAAACCTTAGCTTACATGGTGGCCTGTTTGCCTATCGCTAAAGCCTTGGATAAAAAATTAGTTATCTCCACCGCCACCATCGCTTTGCAAGAGCAGATCGTGCAAAAAGATCTACCTGCCCTTAAAAAGCATGGTGGATATGACTTTGATTTTCGTCTTGCTAAAGGTAGACGTCGATACTTATGTGTCTCTAGACTGGATCAAGCTCTGTCTCAAAACGCCTCAATTGACCCTACTCAAGCATTATTCGAAGACGAGTTAGCGCTCAAACTTGATGGCCATCAACAAGCATTGTACAAAGATATGGTCGTGCAACTTGGAAGTAATCAATGGGATGGAGATCGTGATGCTTGGAAAGATCCGCTAGCCGAAGATCACTGGCGGCCTATTACTACAGATCACAAAGGCTGTACAAATCGGCGCTGTAGCCATTTCAGTCAATGCCCATTTTTTAAGGCCAGAGATGGTTTAGAACAGGCAGATTGTATTGTGACTAACCATGATTTAGTTCTAGCGGACCTCGCTTTAGGGGGAGGAGCTATATTACCAGCCCCAGAAGACACTATTTATATATTTGATGAAGGTCATCATTTGGTGGATAAAACCCTAAAGCAGTTCACCCATCAGCAAGGGATAAGGCAGTTGAGCCGCTGGTATGGCCAAACGCGTGCGGGGGTAAAGAAGTTTCTGAAGGAGTGGCAAGGTGGGGGCAAAGGCGCGCAGGTTAGTCAACAGGTGCAGGATCATATTCAAGTGCTTGAACAACAGTTGATCAGCTTAGAACAGTTTTTAGACCAGTCAGCATTTAGACCAGAGGATGGTTATCAACAGCAAGAAAACTTCCGTTTTGCCCAAGGTATAGTACCTGCAGAATTAGTGCAAATGAGCCATGACTTGGGTCTAGGTAGTGCCCGTCTGGCCCGAGATTTGGGTGCCTTGCATAGCTTAATGGACGACGTGGTCAAAGGTGACCAAAATGGTTTACCTAAGGATCAAGCTGAAAGTTACTTGGCTGCATTTGGCGTATTACAACAAAACGCTGAACAGCAACTTGGACTATGGCAGGCTTATGCCAAAGTAGATCGAGCGGGAGAAGTCCCCATGGCTCGATGGTTACAATATTGGCAAACACCAGAACGGGTGGATCTAGAAATTTCAGCAAGCCCAATAATGGCGGCCGAATTGTTACAAGAAAATTTGTGGCAGCGCTGTTTTGGGGCCTTACTAACTTCGGCCACACTGACTGCACTGGGTCGGTTTGACCGTTTAATTACTCACGCAGGGATGAACCCACTAAGTACCCAACTGGCCGTGCAAAGCCCCTTTGACTTTTCTAAGTCACAGATCTGCGTGCCCAAGGAAGCCATTGAACCTGGCCCTGAAACTGTGTTTGTAGAGCAACTCATCAAAGGCCTGAAAGCGCAGTTAAATAAGACTGAAGCGAGTTTAGTCTTATTCACTTCAAGACGGGTGATGCAGCTTGTGTTTGAAGGCATGGGAGATGTTTGGCAAGATCTTATTTTGCAGCAAGGGGAGTCTTCCAAGCAACGTTTGTTAGACCAGCACAAACAACGAGTTGATGAGAAAGAGGGTAGCGTGCTATTTGGTTTGGCAAGTTTTGCAGAAGGGATCGACTTGCCGGGGGATTATTTAACTCACGTGGTCATTACACGATTGCCTTTTACAGTGCCCGATCGTCCAGTTCCATCTGCTTTAGCGGAGTGGATTGAGAAGTCTGGCGGTAATAGTTTTACTGAACTATCGGTGCCTGAAGCCAGTATTAGGCTAGTTCAGGCGACAGGTCGATTGTTACGCAAAGAAGATGACAAGGGCCGAATCACTATTTTAGATAAGCGTATAATTAGTAAACGTTATGGACAACAACTATTGCAGGCGCTGCCGCCTTACCAGCGTCAATTTGGTTGATTGGGCAATATCCTAAGCTATGGTATTTTGTGTAATGGCGTCAAACTCTCTATACTGCTTCGTTGAAGTTTATCTTACTGGGACGAGCGCGTCTCTCAATGGAAAATCACCTTGAAATCAAATGATTCAAATGCTTCTGACCATAACTGGTCGTTGGACGATTTTGTCGTCTCACAAGAGGAAGGAAAAACACGTTTTCACGATCTAGACCTACCTGATCAAGTCATGCAGGGCGTTGCCGCTCTGGGTTATGAATATTGCAGTCCAATCCAAGCATTAACCTTACCTGAATCCCTAAGTGGCAATGACATTACTGGTAAAGCCCAAACTGGTTCAGGCAAAACGGCTGCGTTTTTATTGAGTATTATCACTGACTTTTTAGACTTCCCTATCAGTGGTCCCCGCCGTCTAGGAACTCCACGGGCTCTTATTGTTGCGCCAACGCGTGAGTTAGTGATGCAAATCGCGGCTGACGCTGAAGATCTTGCTCGTTTTTGTGATGTCAACGTACAACAACTTGTGGGTGGCATGGACTTTGAAGTTCAGCAGAAACAACTAAAAAAACAGCACACAGATATTATGGTTGCAACACCAGGGCGGTTATTGGATTTCTGCCGACGCGGCCATGTCAATCTGCGTGAGGTGGAGGTGGTCGTGTTGGATGAAGCAGATCGCATGCTAAGTATGGGCTTTATCCCTGATGTGCGCGCCATTATCCGCCAAACCCCCAAAAAAGAAGATCGTCAAACTTTGTTGTTTAGTGCTACCTTTAGTGAACAAATATTGCGCCTAGCAGAGCAATGGACGTTTGAACCAGTGCATGTTGAAATTGAGTCTGATGAACTGGCTTCTGCGAGTGTCGAACAACGTTTCTTTTCTGTGGCCCGAGCTGATAAGTACAAGGTCTTACTTAATTGCCTAAAAACTATGGGCGTAGAGCGCGCTATCGTGTTTGCTAATAGACGCCACATTACGCGTGATTTAGCAGAAAAATTACAAAAAGACGGGATAAAAAGTGCCCTTTTGTCTGGTGAGGTTGCACAAGTTAAAAGAGTTAAGACGCTAGAACGATTCCGCAGCGGTGACACACCTATTTTAGTCGCCACAGATGTCGCAGGCCGAGGTATCCACGTGGATGGTGTAAGTCATGTGTTTAACTATGATCTTCCTGAAGAGTTAGAAGATTATGTGCATCGTATTGGCCGCACAGGCCGGGCCGGAGCCACTGGAATCTCTATCAGCTTTGCTTCTGAAGACGATGCTTTCATAATACCCGATTTAGAAGAAATGTTGGGAAAACGTTTAGATTGTGAGCCGACACCTAGCGAGCTATTAGTGTAATAGGAATCTCCATGAACTTTCAACACCGGGTAACAGTGATTGGTGGTGGTAGTTTTGGCACAGTATTAGCCAACATCGTTGCCCATAACGGTTTCCCAGTGAGCCTTTGGTTACGTGACCAAGATCTTGCTGAAGAAATGCGTCAAACTCGAGTCAACTCTCGCTACGTGCCTGGCCTTTATCTACATGACGACCTTGAAATAGTCACTGACTTTAAGAGGTGTGTAAACCATGCAGACACCGTTATATTTTCAGTGCCCAGCAAAGCCTTTAGAGGGGTTTTGGAGCAAGTTAAAGACTTCATTAATGATCAGCAGTTTCTTGTAACTACAGCCAAAGGCATAGAGCCAGATCATTTTCTCTTAATGAGTCAACTACTCGAAGTTTACTTTCCAAAGAATCCTATTGGTGTTGTCAGTGGTCCCAATTTAGCCAAGGAGGTGGCCGCTAAGCAGTTAACAGGCACTGTTATTGCCAGCGACAATGAAGGTCTGCGACAGCAAGTTCAGGCCATATTACAATGTGATTTTTTTAGAGTGTATGCGAGTAATGACCCTTACGGAACAGAATTAGGTGGTGCACTTAAAAATATTTATGCGATTGCTGCGGGTCTCAGTGCTGCCATGGGCATGGGTGAAAATACCCGTAGCATGCTGTTAACTCGAAGCTTGGCAGAAATGAGTCGCTTAGCGGTGCATATGGGTGCAAACCCAATGACATTTTTAGGCCTAGCTGGAGTTGGGGATTTGATCGTAACCTGCATGTCACCTTTGAGCAGAAATTATCGAGTGGGTTACGCTTTAGGCCAAGGCAAGGGACTTGATGAGGCTATAGCAGAGTTGGGAGAAGTCGCTGAGGGGGTAAATACCCTTGCCTTAGTGAAAGCAAAGGCTGATGAATTAAAGGTGAATATGCCCCTAGTTGATGGACTTTATGCATTGGTTTACCAAGGCGCTGATGCATCAACTGTTGCCCAATCACTCATGGCTCGGGATCAAAACTCAGATGTTGAATTTGTGCTAAAACGCAGTTAATTACTTGAAATAGGGAGCAACTGACCCTATGTTACAAACTAAGAGTTAACGGAGTAAAACTATGCAAGCATTAAAAAATAACCTTACATCAGAAGTGTTTTGGCTACGTTTAGTATTTATGCTTTTGAGCTTACTGTTGGTAGAAATTGCCGCCTCGATATTGGTGCTGTTGGTCATTGCTCAATTTTTATATCGATTGTTTAATGAATCTAGTCATCTAACTATACTCGAGTTTAGTAATAGCTTGGGGCGTTTTATACTGCACAGCTACCGCTTTTTGTCTTACCAAACTGAAGACAAACCATTCCCATTTAATGATTGGCCGGAGGCACAGGATACCCCAGAGGCTGAAGATTAATGAAGTTGCTGCTGATGCGTCATGCAGAAGCAAGTGAGAGGGCTGCCACTGATGCGCAGCGCAGACTGACGGAAGAGGGCATGGCAGCTGTCATTCGGCAAAGTAATAACACGGCACTGCCTTGGCATGAGTTCACTAGTCTTTGGGTGAGCCCTTATGTTAGAACGCAACAAACGGCCTCATTGTTGTTAGAGCACTATCATCAAAAAAAACACAGTTTAAGCATACAACGCCTTGATTGCATCACCCCTCATGGTGACATTAATGAAGTGCAAAATTTTTTACTCAAGCAAACTGATGAGGGCATAATTCTGATCACTCATCAGCCATTAATCAGCGCTTTGATTGGCCATTTTTGCCAGGCTAATGAGCATGCAGGAGTTCCCATGATGCCCGCTTCAATGGCACTATTGGAAGGTGGGGTGGCAGCAGCAGGGTGCCTAAAATTGATACATTTATTCCATTCATAAGGTAAAAACCATGGTTATTTTTTCTCGTTTTATAAGACACATTTGCATTGTTATCGGTTGGCTCGGTGTGTCTTTATCCGTTCAAGCAGAGACGACATTAGAAGTGACTAAAAATAGTCGTTTGATTGAGCAGGTGCAACGAGATGCACCTTTTTATACCCTACCTATTAGTGCCATGCGCAAAGTCAATGGTGTCATTGCTGCTGAGTACAACATGCAATTATCAGGTTCTATTAGCAGCTATACCTGGGAAGTTTTACCTGGCCTAAGTGCCAAAGTTGTGCATGAAAAAGCGTTACAAGAGCTTCAAATGGCAGATGCCCAAATCATGTATCAATGCCATGGTAGAACCTGCGGGTCGAGCAATCAATGGGCAAATCAAGTCTTCAAACAATCCCGATTGTATGGTTTGGACAGCCAACAATCTTATGCTGCTTTGAAGCAGAATGGTAAAACGGGGCTAAATTACTATGCACTGTATAGTACGCAACGAGGCAACAAGAAGGTGTATTTTCACTTAGAAATGTTACAAGAATAAGACAACCCTATGCAGCGGAAATAGGCCTGAATATTAGCGTGGAATCGTCTGGGACGCGTTTGATAGCTATTGGGCTAAAAAAAACCAACCGAGGCTCACCTAAAGCGTGTTAAACGCTGCAGGTTAGCCCCAACGTTGAACTAAGACTTAATTAACGTCAAAAACTCTGCTCGAGTGCGTGCATCTTCGCGCAATTTTCCTAGAAGTACTGAGGTTTTCATACTCGCATTTTGCTTTTGAACTCCTCGCATCATCATGCACATATGCTGGGCTTCAATCACTACACCCACACCCTTAGCGTCAGTGACTTGCATAATAGTATCAGCAATTT
>Ga0307997_10000081_pt1 | contig 38345 bp, 40 predicted proteins | sample Davwhametageno36_FD_203165 | JGI IMG/M metagenome (GOLD analysis project Ga0307997, IMG submission 203165) | Marine microbial communities from Davis Island wharf, Antarctic Ocean - #36 | ecosystem: Environmental > Aquatic > Marine > Unclassified | place: Antarctic Ocean: Davis Island wharf... | reverse complement strand
AGCGTTGATGACGATAACGTTGTCGCCGCAATCCATGTGCGGTGTGAACGTTGCTTTGTGCTTGCCGCGAAGGCGCACAGCAATAATCGAAGCCAAACGACCCAACACGATGCCTTCAGCATCAATGATGATCCATTTTTTTTCGATATCTGCTGGTGTTGCAGAAAAGGTTTTCATGGCAGGATAGTCCTGTTTTAGGTGAGTGAGCAGGTCGAATGACCAACCCAGGTAAGTGATGATCGGCTTATATAGCAAGCGCGAGCGTGATCAAGCACAACAATCATGTTTTAAACATTCAAAAACAACGCTTTAAAAATAAGGTATCAAAATACCCCATTAAATCAGAGCTGTCTAAACCCAATAACGCCTCTTGCAATCAATCCCAATGGCTTGCACATATTTTACAAACTTCAATTTAACGCTTTAAGTAAGTTTTACATTTCATGACGCCCCTGACCTCACCACTCCTTGCCGCAGTAGCCTTCATGATAGCTGCAACTTTTGTGGGGATGCTGCCTGTAGTTGAACTGATCAAGGTTTATGAGGGCCAACACGAGTTAAAACAGGGATCAGCAGGCTGGATTCGAACGATAGCTGGTTGGTCAATGATTGCGTTTTGGTTGATAACCACTTGGTTTGTAGCAACCATCATTGGTGTTTGGGACGTATCTGGTGATTTACAGAGTGCCGTGGACCGCCCGTGACTTCGCCTTCGCATCCTGATTGAAATTGCGGCTGCAATCGCGGACTCTGATTGATGGACACCACCAACGCCACACAGTCTGATCTTCAATGCCCAACTTGTGCTGGACAGTGCAGCTATTCCCCAACTTATCGCAGACTAGAATGTGCCAGCTGTGGCAATGTCCATGATTTGAAAACAGATGATGATTATAAGGCGGCGGAAGAACTAGGCTATGATCCAAACTTGACTGAGGCGGATCTGCCAGACCTTAGCAAAACCCGTGCACATTACTGTAATACATGTAGTGGAGATGTTTTATTCACGGGCCCTGCCCTGTCTGAACGCTGCCCTTATTGCGATGGACCCGTAGTTCTGAGTACGCAAGACAACGGTTATGAAACGATGGCTTTGATCCCGTCTGAGATCGACTTGATGTATGCCCAACACCAGACCCAAGACTGGGTAAAACGACGCATTGCCACCCCCAATGATTTGGAGAATATCGTCGCAAAGGCACGGTTTGTTTGACTATAAGCGCCGTTCTGAACCTTTGATAGCGAAGAAGCCGTTGAATATTGGGCTCAATGCACCGTTGGCAGCAGCAACAACCGTCGGGCAAAAACGACCAAGGGCACAATAAAGATCAGTTTTAATGACCTCCTAATGCCCGCATCACCCCACGTGACCCCACGTGACCCCATTGATTCGCGATGGAATTTGCACGACCTCGATCCAAGTGCACTGCGCCCATGCCGCGAGGGTTATCTTGCGGGATTTGCAGCAGAGCGCCACCACCAAAGCGTCGCCGACGGTTTGGATGCGAATGAGGCTGACAAGCGGTTGTTGATCCGCAACCGGATCAAACAACATAACAACAAACCAGGCGTGAATAACCTTGGGTACCATACTCACACATCGGGCATTCATTATCGCCGTATCCTCTTGCCCGTATGGTTTTTGCACTATGCATACAAAGGTAAGCCAATGAAAGTTGTTGTGTCAGATATCAACGGACGGACCTATGGGAAGCGCTCATTTTCCATTCCAAAGATAGCAGCCTACTCTGGGCTGCTTTCAACCATTGTGATTGTCATTGTTCTAGCTTGGGGTGCTGGTGGCTTGCTTTGAAGATCAAACGCCAATCTGTTCTTGTGGATTGTCCAATAGATGACGAAGACGGCCAATAGCCGCCTCAAAGCTCTCTAAACTCACTCCAGCATTGATGGCAAATCGCACCGCATGGGGCACACGCGCATCGCGACAGGCGAACTCTTCAGCAGGACGAATTTGCACGCCAACAGCTTCAGCTGCCTGACAAAATGCACCTGCGCGCCAACCCTCTGGCAACTTCAGCCAAAGGAACGGCACATCTTTGCGCCAGTGGAGGTCATAGCCGCCAAGAATATTTACAGCGATTTCAACAAATGCATTGGTTCCCATCCGTGCCTTTGTCGTCAGTAAATCCAGCTGTGGATGAACAAGAAGACGGGCACAAAGATCAGTGATAGGTGTCGCCAACCCAAAGAATGAGTGCTCTGCCGCGCGGCGCAGTTTAGGGCCCTTGCCCTCAGGGGCTACGGCAATACCAATGCGCAAGGATGGCGTGACCGTTTTGGAAATCGAAGACACATACCAACCACGCTCAGGTGCAATCATTCGATAGGTCGGTGCCTCAGCAGCACCCATTCGATAACAATCGTCTTCCAATATTTGCAGATCGTGTTTGCGCGCAATCTCAACAATCTCTTTTCGCCGACTTTCAGGTGTGAAGCCACAGGTGGGATTGTGAACCTCTGGCGATGTGCATAGAATTTGCGCCTCGTAGGCATCACACGCGGCAGCCAGCGCTTCAGGAATGATCCCGTCCTTATCCATTGCAATTGGCACAACATTTACGCGCAGCAATTCGGCGGCACGGCGGAACCCAGGATAAGCAAGTTCTTCAACCAATACAGTCGGACGTCGCCCCTTTAGAACCGCCTGCATCACAATTAAAATTGCGTTTTGTCCGCCATTAGTTAGGGTCAGGTCCCCCTCACGAAACCCACCCAGCGGTGCGTTCTTTAACCAGCTTACTGCAGCTTGACGCGCAGGCAGTGAATTTTGACGACTAGGGTAATGCATCATGCCTGACGGAGAACCGTGGGCAATGTCTGACAGCAATTGACGTATCAGGCTGGCCTGCCCCACGTTTGGCAAGTGCGGAGAAAACAGGTTTACCTGATAGGTTTGCTGCTCTTCATCGTGAATCGCTGAATTGGCCTCAATCGGCACATATAGCGGCGCAAAGCTGCGTTTGGACGCCACAAATGTTCCACGGCCAACTTCGGCTGTCAGCATCCCCTCGTTAGTCAAGATCGTATAGGCGCGCGCAACGGTTCCCGGCGTTATGCCCAACCTCCACGCCAAATCACGGACAGGTGGCAACTTCGCACCTTCCACCAATTCGCCGCGCGCCACACCATCGCGGATGGTCTGCGCGACTGTTTTGTACTTGGGTCCTGCCACATCAGTGAGGGTTGGCTGCCAAATTGTATCCATTACAATGTTTCCATAGGTTCTTTGTACCACGATATATATCAAAACTTATGACGATACCGTCAAATTGTGCCAATACAATTTAGGAGATTACCACAAAATGGACAATATATCATAATATCGATATGTTAATTTACCTACGTGGAAAAAATGCCCTACCGATTGTATCGGTCTTGGCTGTTCAATTTGCTGTCACAGTGTCTAAATGGACCCTTCGCCACCGCACCCGAAAGGCCCTGGGCCAATTGACGGAGACGCAGTTGCGTGATGTGGGACTAACACCCCTGCAGGCTCGTCGTGAGGCTGCACAATTGTTCTGGCAAATCTAACTCTTCCATCACCTTGCCGACCTCTCCCCGTGTGTATGCAAGGTCTGCCAGACCTCCTCCTTCCCGCCGGAGTTGTTCTGACGGGCTTTTTGTATTCTGACGTTATTTAAGCGGGATAGCGTAGGTCAGGCTAGCGCGCGCCACTGGTTTATCTAAACCTTCCGAATAGACCAGCACATCAGACACTGCCAACTGCTTGCCCAACTTCAACAAGCGGCCTTTTGCAATCAAATCGGTGTTCGAAGAAGGTTTACGCATGAAATCAATTGCGCAGTTCGTTGTTACAGCCAATGCCTTGGGGCCAATCATCGCCAATGTCCCAAGATATGCGCAGACATCGGCTAGCGCGAACATTGACGGACCAGATACCGTTCCACCCGGGCGCAGATGCTTTTCAGTAACCAGCAATCGAACTGTGATTTCGTTGTCAGCCACGTGTTCCACTTCAAATTCATCGGCAACTTGATAAAACACCTCACGCATGAATGTCATCAACTGCGCCTCATTCATTTGAAGACTTGGTGTTTTCTGCGTCATGGCTTTACTCCCCTGCCCATTGTCGTATTGTTTTCGTGGAATTGATCGGAGAGCAAGATGGCAATTTTAGAACGTCACGACACAGGCGCCGTCACACGATTGGTGATGAACGCGCCTGAGCGACTAAATGCACTTTCAGATGAAATGTTGGCGGCGTTGCATACATCATTGGATGAAATCGCCAACGATCGATCTATTCGTGCGGTTATCATCTCCGGAAACGGCAAAGCGTTTTGCGCAGGTCATGATCTGAAACAAATGACCACTGGGCGTCAGGCAGAGGATGGCGGCAGAGCATATTTCAAAGATCTGTTCGATCGATGCGCAGCCATGATGGCCCGCGTTCAATCATTGCCACAACCAGTCATCGCCCAAGTACACGGCATCGCCACAGCCGCCGGATGCCAACTGGTTGCCACTTGTGACTTGGCCATCGCGGCACAGGGCACGAAGTTTGGAGTGAATGGCGTCAACATTGGGTTGTTCTGCTCAACACCAATGGTGGCTTTGTCACGCAACATTGGCCGCAAGCAAGCGTTTGAAATGCTCACAACCGGTGCGTTTATAGAGGCAGAGCGGGCCGGAACGTTGGGTTTGATTAATCGTGTGGTTGCTGCTGAGGCGTTAGAGAATGAGGCAATAGCACTTGCCAAAACGGTTGCATCGAAATTGGGCACGGCCGTGAAGATCGGAAAAAAAGCGTTTTACAATCAAATCGAGATGAATGTGGCGGATGCTTATGCCTATACGGGCGATATCATGGTCGAAAACATGCTTGATCGTGACACATCTGAGGGAATTGCGGCATTCCTAGATAAGCGTGATCCGACGTGGGAACAATAATCACTTTGTGTAACAATCTGTAAAATATACCTTAAATTTACAAGGCCTCACTGTCTCTCTTTCGCAAACGCACAGTTTCTAACTTTTTTCTAGCAAATTAGGCGCGAATAAGGCACAAGTGGGGCACGAGATAAGGATTTGTCCCTACACCTTTTGGGTCGCCGATAGCGGAAAGTCCCTCCAGCTCAACTTCACTGATCAACCGTCCCTGCTCTGCGACCTCCAAAACTCCCTACATCAAAAACTACAGACGCTAAATTGGGTGTTGTTTGTATGGCATCCCTGCCCTAGATCACCCATATGACAGATATTCTTCACATCGTGGGCGGCGGCATGGCCGGCTCAGAGGCTGCATGGCAAGCCGCAAACATGGGCGTAAAAGTGGTTATCCACGAAATGCGGCCCAAAGTTAAAACTTTCGCGCATCAGACGGGTTTGATGGGGGAAATGGTTTGCTCCAACTCCTTCAGATCAGATGATGATGAACAAAATGCAGTTGGCCTACTCCACTGGGAAATGCGCCAAGCCGATGGTTTGATTATGCAAACCGCAGACAAACACCGCCTTCCTGCAGGCGGCGCATTGGCTGTGGATCGCGATCACTTTGCCCAAGCAGTGACTGATGCGATAAATGCACACCCAAACATTTCCGTTAAGTACGGTGAGATAAAAGAGCTGCAGACAGACGGCCACTGGATCATTGCAACCGGCCCCCTCACCTCTGGGGATCTGGGCAAATCCATCGCAGCACACACTGGCGCAGACGCCTTGGCCTTTTTTGATGCTATCGCCCCAATCGTCTATTTCGACAGCATCGACATGTCCAAGGCGTGGATGCAATCGCGCTATGATAAAGGCGAAACCGAAGAAGAGCGCACCGCTTACCTCAACTGCCCAATGGACAAAGACCAATATGAGGGATTCATCGATGCGTTGATGGAAGCCGACAAGGCAGAGTTCCATGAGGATGAAACCGCCGGATATTTCGACGGCTGCTTGCCCATCGAAGTGATCGCGGAACGCGGCCGTGAATCCTTGCGTTGGGGCCCAATGAAGCCCGTCGGCCTCACAAACCCACATCAACCAGACGTCAAAGCACACGCAATTGTACAGTTGCGCCGCGACAACAAATTAGGGACACTTTACAATATAGTAGGGTTCCAAACTAAGATGAAGTACGGCGCACAAACAACTGTTTTCAAATCCATTCCCGGACTTGAAAACGCAAGTTTTGCTCGTATGGGTGGCATCCACCGCAATACATTCCTGAACTCACCCACGATGCTAGACGATCAAATGCGCCTGCGCTCGCAGCCAAACCTGCGCTTTGCCGGACAGATCACAGGCGTTGAAGGATACGTTGAAAGCTCTGCCATGGGATTGTTGGCTGGCCGTATGGCTGCGACAGAAATCCTTGGTGGTTCAATCTTTGCCCCGCCAAACACCACCGCGATGGGCGCATTGATCACGCACATCACTGGTGGCGCCGACGCGAAAACGTTTCAGCCGATGAACGTGAACTTTGGATTGTTCCCTTTGGTTGAGGGTTTGAAAGGTGGACGTCGTGGTCGCAAAGATCGCTACAAAGCCTACACAGACCGCGCCAAACTGGATTGGTCTGCTTGGTTGGAAGCATCAGCGCTGGACGAAGCGTAAAGGCAGACGTTAGCGTGGCCTATGATGTTTAGAACGCGATTTGCTCCATCACCAACTGGCCCTTTGCATCTGGGTCATGCCTATTCGGCTATATTTGCCTATGACATGGCCAAACGCTTGGGTGGTGAGTTCTTGTTGCGAATTGAAGACATTGATCAATCACGCGCACGTGCCTCTTGGAAACAACAAATCTACGATGATCTAGAATGGCTTGGGTTGGAATGGCCTGAGCCTGTGATGTTGCAATCGACCCGACATTCCGCATATCAGAAGACCCTCGACGCGCTTTGGAAACAGGGTTTTCTGTACGTATGCCACTGTAATCGAAAAGATATTTTAGCTGCTGCCTCTGCACCGCAGGAGGGATCGCCAATGATTGGACCGGACGGGGTAATCTATCCGGGGACCTGCCGTAGCTTGGTAAATGATATCGCAAACCCTCGACCGCAAGACGCCGCTTTGCGGCTCAAGCTTTGTGGCCAGCCGAACCAAAGCTACAACTTCGATGAAGTTGGTGCAGGGCCAGACAGAGAAACTGGCCTAATAGTTTCATCCAGTACTCAGTTGATCGCAGAGGTCGGGGATATTGTTCTGTCGCGCAAAGATATGGGCACTTCATACCACTTGTCCGTCGTTTTAGATGATGCGGCCCAAGGCATAACCCATGTTGTACGGGGCCACGATTTGTTTGAAGCGACCAAAATCCACGTTTTGCTTCAAGACCTTCTTGGTCTTCAAACACCCATTTACCATCACCACGACCTAATCCGCGACGATCAAGGGACACGTTTGGCAAAACGCGACGACGCCAGAGCCATCGCAAAATTTCGGGATGAGGGGTATACGGCGGATGATATTCGAAAATTGGTCGGCTTGCCGAGTTAGTCTAACGGTTTCATAAGTTCGACTTCGATACCATCCAATACAGACGTATAAAAGCAATTACGGCGCCCAGTGTGACATGCGGCGCCGACTTGGTTGACCAGAGCCAACAAACAATCGCGGTCACAATCTAGGCGCAAATCAACCAATTCTTGGGTATGACCTGACGTTTCGCCCTTAATCCAAAAGGATTGCCGCGAGCGGCTCCAATATGTAACCCGCCGTGTTTCCAAAGTTTTTTCCACAGCATCGACGTTCATCCACGCCATCATCAGCACTTCACCTGTGCTGGCATCTTGGGCTATTGCAGGGATCAAACCGGCTTCATTGTATTTTAAAGTGGTGGGATCAAACGTCATTTTATGAAAACCTTTTTGCATCTGGTCGGTTGAAGCTTATGTATAACACAAGGGCGAATGACCAGATACCAAGGAATGAGACGATGGCCAACGATACTGATCTGATCAAACTATATTCGGCCCGTATTCTGGCTCTGACAACAGACATCCCGCACCTTCAACGCCTTGAAGCACCACACGCGAGCGTCAAAAAACGGTCCCCACTTTGTGGTTCAACTGTTTTTGTCGACGTCGAAGTGACAAACGGCGTTGTCACCAAGTTTGGCCAAGACGTGAAAGCCTGCGCCTTAGGTCAAGCAGCAGCAGCTGTTACAGGTGGCGCGATTATCGGTTTGACCTTGAATGAAGTCGAAATGGGCCGCGATGCTTTGCGGGACATGTTAAAGAACAATGGCCCGGTCCCAACGGCACCCTTTGGTGGATTCGAAGTACTAGAACCTGCGCGTGAGTACAAAAATCGCCATGCATCGATCCTTTTGGCAATAGAAGCGACAGCTGAAGCAATACAGCAAGCGGCCCAAACAGAAACCGCCTGATCCCTTCCCCACAAACGACAAAAAAAACGCCGCACATCCAAAGGGATGGCGGCGCAAGTAAAGCGTGTCTTAAGGGAAATCTGAGCATTTAAATAACGAGGGACAGGCAGTGTATGTTATCGCACCAATTTGGGACGGGTGCAGGAAATGGTCAGCATAAGATCGCAGGTAGAAAATCAGACAGAGGATGGAAGGTGCAGACCAACAACCAGCATAACGATCAAAGCAGCCGCACCTAAGGCGTCGTGCAACAAGGTTTGTTGCGAGCGAACTGCGATTATTTTGATTTGATTAAGTGTTGTCATGTCAGTGCCTCATATTCCTTATTCGTCCTTTGTTCTCATTTTTAAAACTCAAAGTAAAGAACTAAATAGGAACATATGTGAACAAAATGGAACAAAATATACTAACCTACTGAAATAAAACGAATTGTCTCGTCCTGACGCGTTAACCATAAAAGAACACGGGCCGCCTGCCCGCGTGGTCCCAACAATTCAGGGTCATTTGACAACAATGCCCGCGCATCAGTTTGGGCAATTGCCATCAAGGCCTCATGTTTTTCCATATCTGCTACGCGGAACCGTGGAACGCCAGATTGCGCCACACCGATCACATCGCCCGCACCGCGCATCTGCAAATCGGTTTCCGCAATGCTAAACCCATCTTCTGTCTCGCGCAAAACTTCTAACCGCCGCTTCCCCGTTTGGGACATTGGAGCCTGATACATCAACAAACATGTTGAAGCGGCATCACCCCGCCCAACGCGTCCACGCAACTGATGAAGCTGCGCAAGGCCAAAGGTCTCAGCCCGCTCAATGACCATAATAGTGGCATTTGGCACGTTCACACCCACCTCAATCACAGTTGTCGCAACCAGCACCTTCGTTTCGCCCGTCTGAAATTTTGCCATCGCGGAGTCTTTATCCGCCGGTGGCATCTGCCCATGCACCATCCCTACGAAGCCCTCGCCTAAAACAGCACGCAGATGTTTGAACCTCTCTTCTGCTGCAATGAGGTCAAGGATTTCGCTTTCTTCAACCAACGGACAGACCCAGTAACATTGCCGCCCTTCGGCCATTACAGCACGCAGACGTTCAACAACTTCATCCATACGGCCCGTACTAACCAATGCGGTCCGGATCGGTTTACGCCCGGGTGGCTTCTCATCCAGAACGGACACATCCATATCGCCGTATTGTGCCAAAGCAAGTGAACGCGGGATCGGCGTGGCTGTCATGACCAAAACATCTGCATTGCGCCCTTTTTTGCCCAACTCAAGCCTCTGACGGACCCCAAAGCGATGTTGCTCATCGACAATCGCAATGCGCAGGTCTTTAAAAATCACGTCAGGCTGGAACACGGCATGCGTCCCGACCAATATCTGAATGTTACCACTCTCAAGGGCTGCAAGCTTTGCAACACGGTCCTTGCCCTTATCCCGCCCAGTCAGCAACTCCAGAACCACGCCAGCGTCCTCTGCCAAGGGCTGCAGTCCTTCTAAGTGCTGGCGCGCTAGGATTTCGGTTGGGGCCATCATCACGCCCTGACCGCCCGCCTCGACTGCGACCAACAGCGCCATGAAAGCCACAAGCGTCTTGCCTGACCCCACATCCCCCTGAAGCAATCGATTCATGCGTTCTGGTAACGCCATATCATTGGAAATTTCAGTTATCGCCCGCTGCTGTGCACCCGTTGGTCGATACGGCAATTTGGCCAAAACCTTAGACTGCAATTTACCCGTGGCTTGACTGATCTGCCCGTGAACACGCCGTTCCTTGTGACGCGCAAGCGCTAAGGTCAATTGGTGTGCCATCAACTCATCATAAGCTAGTCGCTCACGCGCAGGAGATGCCAAACCTAAGTCTTTTTGGCCCATCGGTGTATGTGCAATAGTCAGTGCATCTGCGAAATCGGGCCATTCACTTTGCTTTTTCTGATTGGGATCAATCCACTCATCCACTTGTGGCATCCGCTCCAGTGCGCCACGCGTGGCCTTGAACATCAACTTTTGGGTCACGCCAGCAGTGAGTGGATAGACCGGCTCAAAAACTGGAATTTCAGACGCTTCATCTTCGGGCACTGCATGATCTGGGTGGACCATCTGCGCAATGCTGTCGAAATTCTCTATTCGCCCTGAAATCACACGGCGCGATCCAGTAGGCATTATTTTCGCAAGGTAATCACCACGCGCATGAAAGTAGACAATTTGGAATGAGGTTTGGTCGTCCTCGACGTGAATACGATAGGCCCCACCCCGATTGCGCGGTGGGCGGTGTTCGCCAATGGTTACTGCAACTGTCACAACAGCAGGTAATATGGCGTCTATTATTGAACCACGCAAGCGGCGATCAATTCCCGTATGGGGAAGCGTGAACAATAGGTCACGGGGTGCCTCGATGCCCATCTGCGGAAAAAGTTTTGCAGTCTTCGGGCCGACACCTGTTAATGTCTCAAGCCCAGCAAACAAGGGAAATAGTGAGGCAGGTCTGCCGCTCATAGCTCTTTAATCAGGTCCAACCACCCCGCCTCGTCTATAGTCTTGATTCCTAAATCAGAAGCTTTTTTAGTTTTGGACCCAGCACCATGGCCAGCCACTAAGATGTCAGTCTTAACACTGACGGAGCCAGAGACCTTCACCCCTAGGCTCTCGGCCTTTGCTTTCGCCTCTGCGCGACTCATCAATTCTAATGTTCCTGTAAACACGACTGTTTTCCCTGCCACGGGGCTGTCAGAGGTGTCGAATGGTATCACCTCAGAAATATCTAAATGCGCCACTAAACGGTCAATCGCAGCACGCTCAGAATTTTGACAAAACGCGTGGACCAGTGAACTCGCCATCACACTCCCAACGCCATCGATGCCAATCAGTTCATCCCATGCCTCACCCTCTAACAGGGCCGCCTGATCCATCGCCGTCTCTAACGCCTGCCATGTACCATAGTGGGCTGCAATCAGGTTTGATGCAGCCTCGCCTATATGGCGAACGCCAAGAGCGAACAGAACGCGCCCAAAACCAACTTTACGTTTATCATCGATGGCATCGAACAGCTTATTCGCTGATTTATCACCCCAGCCGTCGCGGTTCTTAAGCTGCTGCAGACCCTGACCAAAACGATCCCTTAATGTGAAGATATCAGCGGGTTCAGCGACCCAGCCATCGCCATGAAACTGTTCAACCTGTTTGGCACCCAGCCCGTCGATATCGAATGCGCCACGGCTGACAAAGTGTTTGAGATTTTCAATCGCTTGCGCAGGACATATAATGCCACCCGTACACCGACGTACAGCATCCCCAGCGTCACGTGCTGCCAAACTGCCGCATTCTGGGCAAACTGACGGAAATTGGAAAGCAACGGCATCATCAGGGCGCTTTCTCAGATCAACATCCGCAATTTTTGGGATCACATCACCTGCACGATAGATTTGGACCCAGTCGCCCAAACGCACATCGCGCCCACCACGAATGTCTTCGCCCTTGGCCCCGTGGCCTGCAATGTAGTCCTCATTATGCAATGTCGCGTTGGAAACAACGACACCACCCACAGTTACAGGCTGCAACCGCGCCACGGGGCTTAGCGCGCCTGTGCGGCCAACTTGGATATCGATGCCTTCAAGACGGGTCCAAGCCAATTCTGCAGGGAATTTATGTGCAACAGCCCAACGCGGAGTGGTTGAACGGAAGCCAAGACGGCCCTGAAGGGCAAGATCATCTACCTTGTAAACAACACCATCGATATCATACCCTAATGAAGCGCGTCGTTGTTCGATCTGGCGATAATGAGCGATCATTGCCGTTGGTCCGTCACACAACGCCGTCAAAGGGTTCGTTGAAAACCCAAAGCTGTCTAATCGGTTAATAGCACCTTTTTGGGTGTCTGAGAGTGGTGTGGAGAGCTCACCCCAAGCATAGGCAAAGAAACGTAGCGGACGGCTACGTGTAATTTCGCTGTCCAACTGTCGAAGTGATCCCGCCGCTGCATTGCGGGGATTAGCGAATACTTTAGCGCCCCTTGCAATTTGTGCAGCGTTGAGAGCATCAAAATCAGACTGAGCCATATAGACTTCACCGCGCACTTCTAAAACATCAGGGGCATTTTCCAGCACATGCGGAACATCTGATAAAGTACGTGCGTTAGCTGTGACATTTTCCCCTACATAACCATCACCACGGGTTGCCGCCTGAACAAGCGTTCCATTTTCATACCGCAATGATAATGAAAGCCCGTCAATCTTTGGCTCAGCCGTAAATGCGAGCGGTTCAGAGGAGCTGATTCCCAAGTACTTTCTGATACGGGCATCAAACTCTTCAACGTCAGTGTCCTCAAATGCGTTTGATAAAGACAACATCGCAACAGAATGGGTCACCTTTGAAAACCTATCGGATGGCGCGGCACCAACCTGAACAGATGGGCTGTCTGCCCGCACTAAGTGAGAGAATGCAGTTTCAAGCGCCGCATTGCGCTGCTTAAGACGATCAAACTCTGCGTCATCAAGTGTTGGCGTGTCTAACCCGTGGTAGTCCATATTAGCCTTCGCCAGCAGTGCTGACAATTTCTCTAACTCAGACTTTGCATCCGCGTCCGTAAAACCAACGATATCCGTATCAAAACTCAAAGACTTGCCCTCATATTTGTCCCGAAGGAATAAGCAGATCTCTTAACTACGTCCAGTTTGTTTTCTGCAACAACCAATCAAAATGGTGACTAAACAAAAGCCCATCACACCAAAAATGGCAAATTACCAATTGTTTAAATTCGCTTTTTTATGCGCTTATTGATATGCGTTGTCCACTGACGGGCTATGGATCACACAGCACATATCCACGCCCCCAAACTTTTTCGATATTGTTTTCGCCATTCGTTGCGATGCTTAATTTTTTGCAAAGTTTGCAGATGAAAACATCGATAATCTTCAACTCGGGCTCGTCCATTCCACCGTATAGGCAATTTAGGAACATCTCTTTGGACAACGCAGTGCCTTTGCGCAAACTCAACAATTCAAACAATTGATATTTTTTACCGGTTAAATGCACCGTTTTACCTTCGACACTCAGTTTTAGCATTAAGGTTAACAGACACCATACCCGTTTCAATCACGGACTGTGAATGCCCTTTGAACCGCCGAATAATCGCATGTATTCGCGTAACTAATTCTTCGCGATGGAACGGCTTTGTAAGATAATCGTCGACGCCAAACCCGAAACCCTTGATTTTACTTTCGGTATCATCTGATCCCGACAAAATTAAAATAGGTGTTTGAATACGAGATAAACGCAGTTGGCGCAGCACTTCATGGCCGTTCATATCTGGTCGATCTAAATCCAAAAGGATCAAACCGTAGTAGTACAACTTTGCCAGATCGATCCCCCCTTCGCCCAAATCTGTGGCATAAACGTTCAAATTTGTATGAGTGAGCATCAGTTCGATGCTCTTTGATATCGCGGGATCGTCTTCAATAAGTAACACCCGCATTTTCAGTCTCCACATCGGGCTGGGTTTCATCGTTGCCCCACACTTGACCGCAAATGGTTAACTATCGGTTACCTATATTACGAAGATAGGCGGATAACCTCAGGTGTATATATTTTTGAACAGCTGTAGCTCGTACTGCAGCTTTGCCATGCAAACTAACTGCTTTCACCCATTCTTGAAATTCGTCGTTGCTAAAACCGTAACGCTCTTGCGCTGCTTTCGCGCTAATCAGTCGATATAGTACACCACGCACAACTGCAGCTTTAGGTGATGCCACCAATCGCATTTTGTTCCTTGCTGGTAAATCCGCCAACGTAATCACTGACCCATCCTGCAACGTTACAGCACGTGGTCCATCAAATTTTTCAAAAACATCATTCACCCCATTATAATGCCACCGCTGGCACATTCGCGTAATCGCGCTTAAAGAGGGAGAAAGCCGCCCCCTTGAGAGTGATTAGGATTTTCCTATATTGCTATTCAACGCTAGGAGAACCTTCATGGCACTTGATCAAAACACCCCTTTGAATTCTCTTGGATTTCGCAAATCGCCTACAGAAACACGTGTTGTTGTGGCGATGTCTGGCGGCGTCGACAGCTCTGTTGTCGCGGCGATGCTTGCGGAAGAAGGCTATGACGTCATCGGTGTTACATTGCAGCTCTATGATCATGGCGCTGCCCTTGCAAAAAAAGGCGCATGCTGTGCTGGAATCGATATTCATGATGCACGGCGCGTGGCCGAAACCATGGGTTTTCCTCACTATGTTTTGGACTATGAAACCGTCTTTAAGGACGCTGTAATTGATGAGTTCGCAGATAGCTATTTGGGCGGTGCCACACCGGTTCCATGCATTCGATGCAATGAAAGAGTAAAGTTTAAAGATCTTTTGGAAACCGCCAAAGATCTTGAGGCAGATTGCATGGCAACGGGACATTATATTCAGCGCATGGTCGGCGAAAACGGACCTGAATTGCACAGCGCCGCTGATTCCAACCGCGATCAAAGCTATTTCTTGTTCTCAACTACGGCTGAACAACTCGACTACTTGCGCTTTCCACTTGGTCATTTACCGTCAAAGGACGCCACACGTGCGCTTGCCGCAAAATATGACCTCAGCGTTGCTGACAAACCCGACAGTCAAGATATTTGCTTTGTTCCTGATGGGGATTATGCGTCTGTAATCCGCAAACTACGGCCCGAGGCTGCAGCGCCTGGTGAAATAGTTGATGTAGACGGTAAAGTATTGGCACAACATGACGGCGTTATTAATTACACCATCGGACAACGCCGTGGATTGGGTATTGGCGGACTAGAGGACCCACTTTACGTGGTCAAACTAGACGCCGATACAAAGCAAGTTGTTGTCGGGCCAAAATCTATGTTGGCGACGCGTATTGTTCCCCTAAAGGAAATCAACTGGCTGGGTGATGAGCCGATCACGTCGCGCGAAGAATGGGTTGTTGGGGTTCGTGTTCGGTCAACTCGCCCACCAACAGAAGCTATTATACGCCCAATTTCAGAAAACGAAGCAACAGTTGAACTGGTTGCGGCAGAGCAAGGTATATCGCCCGGACAAGCATGTGTGTTTTATGATCGTGACAGCAGCCGCATCTTTGGAGGTGGGTGGATTCACAAAGGCTGATCGCAACACCAAAAAAAATGTCGTCTGCGGGTTTAGCGCAGGCTTTAGGGTTCGGATTTATGGTTGGGCATTCGCGCAAGAACTGCAAGTGCAGCACGTAAACCTGGGTTTTCGCCATCCTGTCCCAACTGATTCATCGTATCGACCATCGCGTCTAATTGTGACTGTGGGTTTAAAATCAATTTTTCTAAACCCTCTGAAATTAGATCAGCACGGCATTTTTCACCAATAAATTCCGGAACATGGCGTGTGTCTGAAACAAGGTTGATTAAATTCCCAGTGTCGATTTTCACCATACGCTTGATGACAATCCGACTTAACCAATTAAGATCATAGGCGCTGATCATTGGCGTACGTGCAGCCGCCAGCTCAAGCGCAACTGTTCCGGATACGGCAATCGCAAAATCCGCTGCGGCAAAAGCAGCCCGTTTTTCGACCATAACTTCGTCCAATTTTCGGCCACGCGGATCAAGGACAATTGGAACGATCGGCCACTCTTTCGTTTCCTGCTCTACCAATTTAGCAACTGGTCCCGCTGCAGGTACAACCACGCGCATGTCAGGGTGTTTTGCCAAAATTGTTTTTAGGGCTTCACCTAAAACCTTGGCCAGACGTGTAACTTCGCCTTTACGTGATCCTGGTAATACCAGCAGCAGTATCGCAGCCTTTTTGAGGCCATATTTTGCGTGAAAGGCATCTTTTTCATCCTCAGAAGCAACAGGTTCTGCCACAACTGGGTGCCCAACAAAATCGCAATCCATCCCTTCAGCTTCCATATAGGGTGGCTCAAACGGGAATAGCGCAAGAACATGATCGATCATCTTCGCCATCTTTGCCGCACGTTTTGGTCGCCATGCCCAGACCGTTGGTGCCACATAATGTACACATCGAATATCACTTAATTTCTTAACCAATTTTGCAACACGCAACGAAAAATCAGGACTATCGATTGTGATTAAAACGTCAGGATTAGTGTCAATCACAGCTTGAGCAGTTTGAGCTATACGGCGTTTGAGATGACGATATTTAGGTAGTACTTCGGCTATTCCCATCACGCTCAATTCGTCCATTAAGAAACGACTGTTTAGGCCTTGGGCTTGCATCATAACCCCACCTACGCCGTCGAACTGTACATCCGGACGTAAATGACGCAGCCCCGCCATCAATGCACCACCCAGCTTATCTCCAGAAGGTTCGCCCGCAATAATAAAGACGCGCAACTTTTATTCCCCCGTCCGCGACCAAAGGACCAAACCCGCAGCGTTAGCCAAAGCAATACATTTCTCAGAATCAAGCAAAATCACATCGCCCGCATCAATTACGATGCCAGACAAACCAGCTCTTTTCACATTTTTGATCGTTTCAGGACCTATGGTTGGCATATCTGCGCGGGTGTCCTGCCCAAGTTTAGGTCCTTTGACCAAAACGCCCTGTGCTAGAAGTGACGTGTCAGGAAGATGGGACAGCATAAAATCTGTACCCCCGATCGTTTCCATTCCTATCAGCTGCCCACCACCCGTTACACACGCTTGGCCAACATCCATTGGTGCTAAGGCAGCCAACACATTGGAACCTAGCTTTGCATCTTCGCGCATTTGGGAGTCTGGCCATTTTTCACTCAAAACGCCTGGAGGAGCGACAAGGTCCGGGACCAACTCGTGCGCAGCACGCACAGTAAAGCCGCTCTGTTCAAACAGACCCATTACAGCACGCAGTGCACCATCATCACCTGAGGTCAGCGCGCCTGCTATTAGAGGGATAAGGGGTGCTGTTTGTTCGTCCAGCTTGCTTGGATCAAGGCTTGGGCGATCAATCGCTCCACATAGGCAAACGTCAGTTACACCGTGCTGCCCTAATTGGATCAATAAAGAACCCAACGTTTCAAGACGAAAGTTAAGGTCGGCTCTCAATCCATCAGGTGCAAACCCTTCCATTACACAAACCAATGGCTTTTCAGGCTGTGCATTAGAAACTTGAGCAGGCAACGTACCTGCTCCACAAATAAGTGCAAGCATCAGCGCGGCGTCAAAAACGAGCGGTCAGTATCACCCGTTACAAAATCGACGATTTCTTTGACATATGTGCTTTCAGTTTCTACACCCAGTCGTTCAATACGATTGTGGAATGTCCCCTCGCCCTGTGCCAGCATCTGGAAAGCGGCGCGCAATGCAGTTATGTCGGCCCGCGCGACCCCGCGACGCTTCAATCCTACAAGGTTCAAGCCATCCAATGCACCTCTCGGCGCTTGGACCAAACCGTATGGGATCACATCATTTGTCACCATTGTCACCGCACCGATAATAGCGCCGCGCCCAATGCGCACAAATTGGTGAATACCAGAAAGACCACCAACGATTACATCGTCCTCTAGGATACAGTGGCCAGCAACAGCCGCAGAATTCACAACGATTACTCGATCACCAATGATAGCATCATGGGCAATATGACAGCCCGCCATAAACAGGCAATCGTCGCCAATTTTGGTCATTCCACCACCGCCTTCGGTGCCAGCATTCATTGTCACGTGCTCGCGAATACGATTGCGCTTACCTATCACCAATCCTGATTGTTCACCTTTGAACTTAAGGTCCTGTGGGATTTCGCCAATCACAGCGAACGAGAACACAACCGTCCCCTCGCCGATCTTGGTGCGGCCTTTGACGACGACATGACTTTTCAGCTCAACGTCAGGACCGATAATAACTTCAGATCCAACTAAGCAAAACGGACCAATGACGGCACTTGGATCGATCTGTGCGCCGTCTTCAATCACGCTAGAAGGGTGAATATTGCTCAAGGCAATTACTCCTTTGGGAGATTCATCATGGCAGTAAACTGTGCTTCAGCGGCCATTTCACCGTCGACTTCAGCAATGCCGGAGAACTTCCAGACTTTGCCGCCAGGTTTGCCACGAACCGTTGTCAGCTTTAGCTCAAGCACATCGCCCGGTATAACTTTACGACGGAATTTGCAGCCATCAATCGCCATGAAATAGACCTGCATTTCTTTGTCGCCCATATTCAACGCCGTGCCAACCATAACTGCAGCAGTTTGTGCCATCGCCTCAACAATAGTGACACCTGGCATAATCGGGTTGCCAGGGAAATGACCCTGAAAATGTGGTTCATTCATAGTTACGTTCTTAATTCCACGTGAGGACTGTGTTCCGTCGATATCCAGAACTTTGTCTACCAATAGAAATGGATAGCGGTGCGGCAAGATGCGTTGGATTAGATTGATATCAGCGGTTAGCAGCTCGGAACTCATGGGCCAGCTCTTTTCTTGTCATTAGAGGGTTGTGGATTAACAGTTACTTATGACTACCTTGCCAACGCATGCGGGGCAAGGTCGTGGTCAATCAACAGATGTTGCAGGTTGCGATCCATCGCCGAGAACGTCATCTATTTGCACAATCGCGATCGCGGTGATGTCAGCCGTATTGGTGCTCAGAACTACATTTCTACGTTCCAAAAGTACTGTTGCACCGACTTCAAGCATCAAAGCCTGCAAAATTGGAGCTGCTGCATTCAAAAACGTATTACGCTGGGTTTCGATCTGCGTGCTCAGCGCCTGTGTCTTGGCAAGCTGCTCCTTGCGTGTCCTTTGAACTTTTTGGTCAAACTCATCTGCTAGAATACGAAATTTTTCGGCAGTTATTGTAGCACGCAACGTTGTCAGTTGCTTTTCTTCTTCGGAAAGCGCAATTTCTTTGCTCTTGTTCTCTTCAGCCAGTTGTACCCCTTGGATTTCAAGCCGCTGTACGGCACTAATGCCAAACAGACTTTCATTAAAGAGCTGGAGGGTATCTACAACCAATGTGCGCCCGACAGCAAAATCAATTTGTTGAGCATTGACTTGCCCGATAGAATAAAGGGCCATCGAACAGGTTAATAGGAGTGCGCGCATAAACATCTAATGATCAGAATGATGTCGACAGAGTAAAATCAAAGTCCTGTTTGCGGTCATAATCTTCCAATTGTAATGCTTTGGTAAAGTTAAAACGAAGCGGACCAATCGGAGTTTTCCACAGAACGCCAAAGCCAATGACGTGACGCAGGCTGCCACTTTCACCCTCAGTGCCACCCTGAACTCCCTTCAATCCCCAAAGGTTTCCAACGTCATAGAAAAGTGCACCACTGATCCCATATTCCTCAGGTAATCCAACTGGAAATTCAGCTTCAAAACGTGCGACGGCATAAAGGTCGCCGCCCAGCGTATCTTTTGTAGCAATATCACGAGGCCCGATACCACCGGGTTCAAAGCCGCGCAGAATTCCTGGACTCAATACAAATCGATCGATCGTACGGCTCGTACCACCATTGAGGGATAGCGCTTGGCCTTCAATGGTAGCGCGCAAGACGACTTCATCTTGTAAAACACGTCGTTGACCTACGGCTTTAGCCCCCGTTTTCGTATATTTTTTATTACCACCAAGACCTGAAAATTCTTGAGAAAACTCTAATAAAACACCTGCATCTGGGTTTAAGCCCGATATCCGAGTGTCATAGCTATATTTATAACTGATGGAGGATGAAGTCTGCTTTCCAAGCGCAATATCGCTCCTAATAAAACTTCCGGCAGTCACACCGATACGTTCGAAAAGCTCATCTTGTTTCGCAGTATAACTCAATTTCACACGACCATTTTCCGAAACTGGAAAATCCAACATTGGCTGGAAAATCATTGTTTTAGAATCAAAAGACGAGAAAGAACTATCTTTTTCGACATAATCTAGATTTAGGCCAAACCGAACGTCACGTTCAAGAAAATTGGGTTCAACAAATTTTAAGCTATACTGGCTGGAATTTTTAGCAGTATTCAAAGTAAGATTAATACCTTGGCCACGACCAAGAAAATTTCTTTCTTTAAGTGTAATTGCAACACCAAACCCATCATTGCCAGAAAACGACCCGCCAAAGCCAAATGAGCCTGTTGGTTGTTCTTCGACATCGACATCAACGATTACGCGGTCCGGTGATGATCCTTCTCGTGTATCGATGTTCGCGTTAGCAAAGAACCCCAACGCTCTGATACGCTCTGCAGATTCACGAATTTCACGTGGATTGAATGGGTCGCCCTCAGCAGATTTGAACTGGCGACGGATGACACGATCAAGAGTAGTCGTATTGCCTTCAATATCAATCCGTTCAACAAACATGCGCTGACCACGAGACAAAACAAATTCAATATCAAGTGTTAGGTCACGATCATTACGAGTGATGCGTGGTTCGACCCGCAAAAAATCTACGCCTTGACGAATTGCCAATCGCTCCATGCGTGCGATTTCTTGCTCAACCAAGGTCGGGGAATAAACGACGCCCGGACTGATTTTAATGACTGCCTGATATTCGTCACCGTCGACATCATTTAGTTCACTGCTGGTAGAAACGCTTCCGAATTTGAATTTCTGTCCCTCACGGATGTTAAAAGCGATGAAATGCCCATCACGTTCTTGGGCCAATTCTGCGTTTACAGAATTTGTCCTGAAATCAATATATCCGCGTGAAAGATAAAACTCGCGCAAAACCTGTTTGTCGAACTCGATGCGGTCTTCAACAAATGTATCGGCCTTTACCAAAGCACGGAAAAGCCCCGCCTGCTTCGTTCCAAGGACACGGCGTAAACGACGGTCAGAATAAATGCGGTTGCCAACAAAGCTAAGGCGCTCGACCTCTACTACATCACCTTCAAAAACTTCAAATACGACATCAACGCGATTGTCGCTTCGTTTAATGATTTTAGGCGATACACGGGCAGCAAAACGACCACCGTTTGAATAAGCTTCGGCAATTTTTGCTGCATCTGCCTCTACGACGTTGGGATTAAAAACCAGACGTTCGGCGGATGAAACCAAAGCTTCCAGCACGGAATCTTTCTTGCGACGGTTACCCTCAAAGTTCACACTATTGATTGTTGGACGTTCAACCACCGTGATTTTCAGGGTATTTCCAACTGGAAAAATGGTAACACTTTCAAACAAGCCACTGTTCTGAAGTTTTTGAAATGCGTCTTTCAGCTGGCCAGCGCTAACTGTTTGGCCGCGTTCGATTCCAGCTTGGGATAGAATTGCTGAACTTTCGATCCGCACATTTCCGTCGATCACAACCTTATTGAACGAGTAATTTTGGGCATCAGCAGGCATCGTCACCGCCATCCAAGTAGATGAAACCAATAGGAAAACACCAATCAGACGTTTGACTGCCGTTAATGCAACCCCGGATGCATGTGTTTCACCGTGCTTGCTAGAAAACCGCAACTTCATGGTTATTACCCAATCTTAAGACAAAAGTTGCCTTTATGAGTACCGAGTATAGGCTGGGTTGTCAAAACACGAACGTACTAAATCTGCCCTATGCGACTGATTTTTTTTCCTATTTGGCGGGAAGCAGACCTCCTCGATACCAAAGACCCAAATACCAAGCAAAAGACCGGCAGTTAACGTACCTAATACAGCCCACGATCCCAGTTAAGATCGACCAAAAGGCGTAGTGCACGGTAACCAGTCAGAATCGTTTGCATGCTAATATTCCTTGTTTCAACAGGGCATTACAAAATCAATAAGACCTCAAATTGTTCGAAATGTGGCATGAGCATGGCAATCGTACGTGACACCTCTTACGCTGGGTGAACCAACTGCATTTGCCCTGCCTACTCCATAGATTCCAGAACCTCATCCAAAGAAAGGCACGCACCATTTTGCAGATACTCCATCGCTCTCAAAGAATACCAGTGGGCATCTAAACTTGATCCCCCGGTACAATCTTAAATGATGCGGCAAAAATAGTCTGATTGGTGTCCGTCGAAAAAAATATAATGTACGCAAACGTCCGTGAGACCGCCACACATCAGCAGTATGTCCACTTTTAAACCGCGCAACAGAATTTCAAATTTGGTCCCAAAGAATGCTGAATAACGACGCTTTCAGATCGGGTAATCTTCTGGACGAAAATCCATTTCTTTGATTGCGATATCCGTCTTAGAATTATGTTAGAGGCAATGAATGTCTTCATCGCCGTCCAATTTACGTCCGAAATCTACTAGGTTTGGACGATGAACCTCTTGGATGAAGATAACAGGTATGTTGCAAGCGCGCGCTTTATCAACAGCGACACGCGCCTTTAGCATACGTTCATTGTAGCCCGGCATATTGTCGATTGAACTAACCAGACTGTCTTCAATGAATGTGCTGGCTTGGATATCAATCATGATCAACGCCGCACGCCCCTCGATCAAAGCGCGTTTGTTATTTTTAGCATTGGCCATAACGAACTCATGTAAATTTGTGGCTTATGGGCAGAACAAGTCATTCCCCAAAGCAAACACCATTAGTGTCAACACCATTGCAAGGCCAATGCCCATCAATATGCGCAATGCGCCATCGCTTGGTGGACGTTTAGTTACAGCTTCGTAGGCGTAAAAGACTAAATGGCCACCGTCCAACGCAGGCACAGGGAACAAGTTCAGCAAGCCGACAGCAGTACTTAGAACAGCAATGAACCAAATAAAGCTCTGCGCCCCTTGTGATGCCATTGCACCAGAGGTTTGTGCAATGCCGATGGGTCCCGACAGGTTGCATGTGCTGATCGCGCCAGTAATCATGTGACCAAGTCCAGAAATCGAGCCCTCAATAATGCGGCCAACTTGGCGCACACTACGCCTCAAAGCAGTGACAACTGGAACTGTCTCAGTCGCGGGCTCAAATGCCAAGCCGTTCATAATACCGATCCGCCATTGAGTGCTAAAGCCCCCTCCTGGCACAGGTTCGTCGACACGTTTTGGTGTCAGTACCAACTGTTCGACGTTTTCGTCACGCCAAACACTTAGGTCAAGATCGGCCCCATTGGACGACTCAACGATGTTTTTCATGTCAAGAAAGGCAACGATAGCATCGCCATTGATATGGGTGATTACATCACCACGACGCAAGCCAGCATCAGAAGCGGCACTTTGCGGCACGATGTTTCCAATGCGTGCAGGCGCAAGGAACGGACCTGTTACGCTTAGTCTTTCGCCATCGCGCTCGATATCATAGTTCAGGATGCCATCACTCGGAGGCGGTGTCGTTAGTGCCCAGCTAACCGCGTCTTCAAAAAAAGTATATTCCTGACCTTCGATGCCAAGAATACGATCACCTTCGCGCAACTGTGTTTCCTGCCCCGGAAGTGCTTTAAGAGAGGCAACTGTCAGTGGGTCACTGGGTTGACCGGCGTAGACCATGACACCAAAAAAGATGATTATCGAAAAAACAAAGTTGAATACCGGACCCGCCGCAACAGTCACTGCGCGCGCCCAAAGTGGCGCACCATGCATAGTTGCCCGTCGTGCGACAGGATCGTCGGCCACTTCAGCCATCGCCTGCCCGTCAACACCAGAGGCAGCATTTGCATCACCTGCAAACTTTACATATCCGCCAAAAGGCAGCGCTGCGATCTGCCATTTTGTGCCACGCCTATCTAAACGCGAATACAAAACAGGACCGAACCCAAGGCTGAAAATATCCGCGTGAATCCCCGTCCAACGGCCTACGATATAGTGACCATATTCATGGATCGCCACGATCACACTCAAAGCTACTATAAAAGCAATAATCATCCAAAAGAAGCCACCAAACTGGCCAATCAGCGTCGCAATATCCAAGTGTTTATCCTGCCCGTTGTTTGATTAAGTGTTGCGCGGTCCTACGTGCTAAATGGTCAACATAAAGAACATTATCAAGGGTCATAGTGTCATCAATATGGCCACCTTTGCTGTCCATATCAAAAAGGGTTTGATCCACAATCTCTGACATTTCAATGAATTTGAGCGCGCCTGAAATAAAGCCATCAAGTGCTGTTTCTTTGGCAGCATTGAACACGGCCCCAGCCAATCCGCCACGTGCCATCACTTCGCGCGCAAGACGCAAAGCTGGCCACCTTACCTCATCAGGTGCACGGAAGGTAAATGAACCAATTTTTGCCAGATCCAATCGCTCAACAGGCAACGTCTGACGTTCGGGCCAGTGAAGGGCATAGCCTATCGCATGACGCATATCTGGTGGGCCAACATGGGCCATCAATGCCCCATCCTTAAATCCAACAAGAGCGTGAATCATAGATTCCGGATGAACCAAGACCTCTATTTGATCAGAACAAACATCAAAATACTCATGCGTTTCAATCACTTCCATCGCTTTGTTGAACATCGAGGCGCTATCGATCGTAATCCGTTGTCCCATATCCCAATTGGGATGGGCAGACGCCTGCGCCAGTGTGGCGTTTGCCAAATCTTCAATTGGCCAATCGCGGAACGCACCACCACTAGCAGTAATAATTATCCGCTCAACAGCAAACATATCTTCGCCGACAAGTCCTTGAAAAATGGCTGAATGTTCGCTGTCGACCGGTAGAATTCTAGCGTTGTTATTTTCGGCTGTCTGAAGGATCAAACCGCCCGCACAGACCAAAGATTCTTTGTTTGCTAAGGCCAGTGTTGCGCCTTGTTCAAGAGCCTTGAGACCGGGTAAGAGGCCTGCAGAACCAATGATTGCTGACATCACCCATTCAACTGGACGCGACGCGGCTTCAGCCAGTGCAGCCTTGCCCGCAGCAGCCTCAACGTTACTGCCCGCCAATGCGGTCCGCAATTCTGTCAGCAAATGATCGTGCGCAGTCACAGCAATTTTTGCATTCAGACGAATTGCATCTTCAGCCAATTGCGTAATGTTTGAAGCTCCAGTCAGGGCAACAACTTCATAACTGTCGCTTTTGCGTGCGATCAGATCGATTGTATTTTGTCCAATGGAGCCTGTGGCCCCAAAAATACTGACACGCCGTCGATTCATACCAATCTCACACAATACCCGGTGGGAAACCGATGAATTGGCCAACCAGCAACAAGAAAACCGCGGCCCCCAACATACCATCAAAGCGATCTAAAACGCCGCCATGTCCCGGAATAAGCGTCGAGCTGTCTTTAACGCCCATCATTCTCTTGATTGCGCTTTCAGCAATATCGCCCATTTGGGAAGCCATTGCGACCGCTATCGAAATACCAATCAGCTCAAAGGATGCGCCTGTGTAGATTGTAAAAATGAAACCCACAATTGCGGCACCAACCCAGCCAAACACAGTCCCAGACCATGTCTTTTTGGGACTGACAGCGGGCCAAAACTTTGGTCCACCGATTAACCTACCTGCAAAATAGCCTAAAACATCCGTAGCAATTACAACAACGATTAACCAAATCATCCAAGTAAACCCCAGGTCATCCCGCACCGACATCATTCCAAAACCGGCCAACAAAACCATCACGCTAAAAATCAGGTAAACAACGCGGTTCTTGGTTAATTGGGCAAATCCAATGAATGCTGGTACCAGCAAAAGCGGCAAACCGAACCCTGTTGGAATGTAGATGGCAACAAAACTAGCAAACGCGCTCAACATGCCAAGTTGCAGTGCAAGTGGAGCGTTCAGCGGCGTGACCATTCGCACCAGTTCCCACATCATCAGACCGCAGATAAGTGCAACTAAAACGTGGAAAACATGTCCGCCGAATAATAATCCAAAAAGACCAACGATGACCATCAAAATAGCAGATCCCAAACGGATTGTCAGGTCAGACCACTTAGATGCCTCGCTCATTTCTTAACTCCCCCAAAGCGGCGATCACGCTCGCCGTATGAGGCACACAAGCTCGCGAACTCTTCACGACTGAAATCAGGCCATAGAGTATCGATGAATTCATATTCCGCATAAGCTGATTGCCAAAGTAAGAAATTAGAAATCCGTGCTTCACCACTGGTGCGGATCACCAGATCAGGGTCAGGTAAGACACGTGTATCCAGATACCTAGATACTGTTTCTTCATCTACATTTGCAGGGTCAAGAAGGCCGCGCGCGACATCCTCAGCTAGTAACTTGGTCGCCCTAGAAACCTCATCACGAGCCCCATAATTCAGAGCAATAGTGAGGTTGACTTTACTATTCCCAGCTGTTGCTTTTTCAAGCTTTTCCATCAATTTGACAAGCTTTGCATCAAGGTTCTCGCGATCACCAATGAAACGGACACGCGCACCAAGTTCTGCGAGGGCGCGCGTTTCTTTAGCAATATAACGGCGAAACAGGTCCATAAGACCGGCAACTTCGACCTGAGTACGTTTCCAGTTTTCAGTGGAGAACGCAAAAATCGTCAAATACTCTACGCCAATATCTGGGCAGCTTTCAACAATTTCTCGAACGCGTTTGGCACCTGCATGGTGTCCAAACAAGCGTGGCCTACCCCGCTGGGTGGCCCAACGGCCATTGCCGTCCATAATAATCGCAACGTGACGTGGCCCAGTATGGCTGCCGTCATCCGCGCGTGTATCAAGGCCTTGGCTCATGATGTTATCCACCAATAAATAAATTTACTAAAATACTAAATACTTAATCATTTCAGGGGACCAAGCCCACACTTGATTTCAGAATTACACTTGCATGATTTCAGTTTGTTTTGTCTCAAGCATTTCGTCAATGATTTTGGTTAGGCGATTGGTCATATCTTGAACCTCACCTTCCCAGATTTTTTGATCATCTTCAGAAAGGCCATCAGTCTTGCCCTTCTTAATCTGATCCATACCATCACGGCGAATGTTGCGTACTGAAACCCGTGTGCTTTCTGCATAGTGGCCGGCAACTTTGCTCAATTCACGGCGGCGTTCTTCATTCAACTCAGGGATCGGCAACATAATGATCGTGCCGTTTAGTTGTGGATTGATGCCCAGCCCGCTTTCGCGGATAGCTTTTTCGACCGCGCCAACCATCGATTTATCCCAAACGTTGATCGTTACCATGCGTGGCTCTGGAACGTTCACTGTCCCCACTTGGTTGATTGGTGTGCGCTGACCGTAAGCTTCGACTACAATGGGGTCGAGCATGGAGGACGAACCACGCCCTGTGCGCAATGATGCAAATTCGGTACGTAGCGATGCTATCGCACCATCCATACGGCGTTGAAGTTCATCGGTATCAAGCATGAAGTCATCGGACATGGCTTTTCGCCCCTTTATTTTCAGTCACGTTTGCGCAGGCAGTACGACAAGCACCCACCAATACGCTAGTTTATCAATTAATCTTGAACTCTTGTATAGGTGCCCTCACCCGCCAAGATCCCACGGAAACCGCCCGGCTCATCTAATGAGAAGACAATAATAGGCAGGTTGTTGTCACGTGCCAATGCAATCGCAGACGCATCCATAACGCCAAGGCGCTTGGCCAAAACGTCATCATAGCTGACTGTATCATAGCGCACAGCGTCATCATGTTTGGCAGGATCTTTGTCGTAAACGCCATCCACCTTAGTACCTTTAAAGATCGCTTCACATGACATTTCGTTCGCACGAAGGGTCGCAGCAGTATCTGTAGTGAAATACGGGTTACCCGTACCGGCAGCAAAGATGCAGACCCGCTTTTTCTCAAGGTGGCGCACTGCACGACGACGAATGTAAGGCTCTGCAACCTCGTTCATCGTGATAGCGCTAATCACACGTGTGTGAATACCCAGCTCTTCCAATGCAGATTGCATGGCCAAAGCGTTCATAACAGTTGCCAGCATCCCCATGTAGTCAGCCGTTGTACGTTCCATTCCTTGCGCACTGCCTTGTAAGCCACGGAAGATGTTACCACCACCGATGACCATACAAATCTCAACGCCCATTTCCTGAACTGATTCCACCTCTTTTGCGATACGTTCAACAGTTGGTGGATGTAGACCAAAACCTTGATCACCCATCAGTGCCTCACCAGATATTTTTAGCATGACACGTTTGAAGGATGTTTGGGGTTCTTTGGCCATAGGGCGCTCCAGTTTTCTGTTGCCAATTCTAAGGTGCCGTGTGTGGCAATTGTCATTGGGTGTTTTATCTCGTGTTAAAATGTCGGAAAACAATCCAGAATTCAATGCACGACAACCGGAACTGCAAAAGAAATGAACAAACTTGCCAAATACGGGCTCTCGCAGCTGTCGCCAGAGCAACCGGTGCTAATTGCGGGGCCGACGGCTTCTGGCAAATCCAGCTTGGCTTTGACCATTGCAGAGACGCAAGGCGGCATCATCGTGAATGCTGATGCCAGCCAAATTTACGACTGTTGGCGGGTCATAACTGCCTGCCCTTCCAAAGACGAAGAAGCACGCGCTCCTCATGCCCTTTACCGTCATAAGGCATATAATGCCCCGCACTCGGCAGGCCATTGGTTGCGCGACGTTGAGCCCTTTTTATACGGTGTACAACGACCGATTATCGTTGGCGGCACTGGTTTGTATTTTACCGCACTGACCAAAGGCCTTGCTGATATCCCGGCAACTCCACCTGAAGTGCGATTACAGGGCAATGCACTGGATTTAGCTTTTATGCTGGATCAGCTCGATCCGGATACGGTTTCGCGCATTGAAGTAGCGAACCGCGCGAGGGTTCAGCGTGCCTGGGAAGTGCAGACTTCATCTGGACGTGGCCTTGCCCAATGGCAAGACGAAACGCCGCCCCCACTGGTCGATCCAGAACACAGTTTCAACATTATATTGGATGCAGAAAAAGAATGGTTAACCCCTCGGATCGAACAACGCTTTGATTTGATGGTCGGAGGTGGCGCGATGGATGAAATTGCAAGCATGGATGCTCACTATGACCCATCCTTGCCAAGCTGTCGTGCGATCGGCGTTCCCGAACTAATAAAGTGTCATCGAGGCGAGCTTGATTTGCAAACTGCACGTGAAGAGGCGTGCATCGCAACCCGCCAATATGCCAAACGGCAACGGACATGGTTCAGGTCAAAGATGAAGAAATGGAACTTAATCGACATAAAAGAAATGTTATAAAACCATCATTTATCAACTAATAGTAAATAAGTAATTTGAAAATTTGGCCTAAACGAACAAATTTGTCAATTCCAATGCCATGATTGATACTCCGCAAATCAGATCTTTGGCCAACTTCACGGGAGGTCACGATTGGCGTCTTGCACTTTTGCATGACGACCCTTCTGATCTTTTAATTTGGGTCGCACGTGGACAAGGGCTATTGCACACGGATGGCTCAAGACGCGGTGTCGGTGCACACAACGCGATTCTTATTACTCATAGTCAGGTTTTTGCACTTGATCTGGGTCGCCAAGCCAACGGACTGGTTGCCATCATCCCACCAGCTCATAATAGTTGGAATCTAGAAACAGCCCGCCAACTGCGGATCAGAGATGCCAAAGCCATTTCCCAACTGTCAGGTTTCATTGAAGCTGCACAGCGTGAAGTGTCGGATAGTCAGCCTATTTTAGATGCGGCATTGAGTGCCCATCAGCGCTTGATCGAAGTTTGGGTCCGTCGCCAAATTACCCCTCCTGAACATGCACCAGCAAAACAGAATGCCTCTATTCGACTGATCAGGCGTTTTTTTGCCAACTTACCACAGCCCAAAATGAAGGGAGCTACTATGGCCGAGCACGCTGAGCAGCTCGGCGTAACGCCAACCCACTTAGCGCGTGCAAGCCGCACAGCTACAGGGGTAACCACAGCCGACCATCTGACCGCGCGCCTACTGCACCAAACACAAACTGCGATGGTTGATACAAAAACGTCTGCCAAAGATATCGCGACACAGCTAAGATTTAGCAGCGCCACCTACTTCACGCGTTTTGTGCAGCAACAAATGGGTAAGACACCGACCCAATTGCGCCAACAAACCTGAACTACTTTCTGAATAGCCAACAAGCGCCAATCCCGTGTTCAAAATGATTTTTTTAAACCTAACGGATTGACCTGTGCTCAGATCTGTAGCCTGATGCCCTAATGAAGACGCGTTACGACCACTAAAACGGTGATAACCACCGAGTGGCAAACGCAAAGGGGGAATTTTACACGGGAGTTTAGGGCTGCGCCAATGACAGCCCAGCAATTAGCAAGAGCCGCAAAGGCCGCCAAATCTAATTATCAGCCTACCAACAGGGGCATCCATGGGAACCTTTATCATCAGACGTCTGGGACAGATGTTGCTGACGGCATTATGCCTGACGTTCATCGTCTTTTTCATGACGAACTTAACACCCAACCTTGAAAAACTTGCAAAAACGCAAGGCAACTTTCGCATGTCCGACGAGGCCGTTAACAGCTGGCTATCAGATCGAGGCTATTTAGCGCCCCTTCCCTATAAGTTCGGGCAATGGGTTGGCGTGGTGCCGGGCTGGACCAACGAAAAAACAGATAATGATGGCCAAACAGTTGTAACCGGCCGCTGCTTCTTAGCTGCAACACCTGTTGAAGACCGGGCACGGTTCTGTGGAGTGTTACAAGGGTTCTGGGGTTATTCTTCAGTATTCAAGACCGATGTCGATGCACTGGTCGCCAAGCGCCTGTCCGCAACAGGTAAATTGATGGGCTTTGTTTTATTGCTGATGGTTCCAATGGCTTTGATTGTTGGCATTCTGGCTGGGATGCGTGAAGGATCAAATTTGGACCGTACACTGTCAACGTTCTCTATTGCCTCTACCGCAACCCCTGAATACGTATCTGGCGTAATTTTTATCGCCCTCCTCGCATCCTCTAAATTTGGGATATCCCCCATTCTTGCTGATTGGGGATGGATAGATACAAAGACACTATTCCTTGGCTCTGCTAAGAAAGCTGTTGAAGACGCGACTTTCAGGAATTTCTTTTTGCCCGTATTGACAATTTCCCTTTACGGGATGGGGTATATCGCTCGCATGACACGTGCATCAATGGCTGAAGTTATGACAGCACAGTACATCCGCACCGCACGCCTAAAGGGCGTTAATTTTCGCAATGTCGTTATGAAACATGCCCTTCGCAATGCGTTGATTGCTCCATTCACTGTCATCATGCTGCAAGTGCCGTGGTTATTGAATGGCGTTGTGATTGTTGAATATCTGTTCGCCTACGATGGCTTTGGTCGTTTGTTGGTTGAAGCGGCACGTGGAAACGACATCGAACTGCTCATGGCCATCTCGGTCGTCTCCGTCATCTTGGTTTTGTTGACCCAACTGATTTCTGACATTGGTTACGTCTTCTTAAACCCACGCATTCGCATTTCTTAGGGGAGGGTCGAGACAATGGCACCATTGACATGGACCGGAAGCCTTAGCTTTTTAAACCTCTTTTTCGGACTGGCCGTTGGCATCTTTGCCGTCATGGTCATTGTCCAAATCATCACATCTCTGTTTGCAAAAGAGCAGACGATCCACATAAGATCGGATGGGACCGCAGCCACCAGTGCAGGCATTGGTGGGCTGATCAGCTTTGCAGTCAAAGTAACTTTTTTTGCCATATTGGCGATTGTAATTATCTATCTGCTGGCTGGGATCGTCATGGGCACCAATGCAGGTATCTTTGGCGGAATGGCTCAACAGCTTACGCCTGTCTGGGTCGGTATGGTTTTGATTTTTGTGGCCTCAATCAAGTTTAAACGCAGTTTGGGCCTGTATGGTAAGTTGTTTGATAGCACCGTCGGTATGATAGGCTTTGCCCTTGTCTTGTTCTGGGTCTTGGCCGGTATCATGGCCGGTGTCTTTGACATGATCATCACCCATGACTCCCTGAGCCAAGCATCTGGCATGAAGAACAAACTACCCGGCACGCCACTACGGGGTGCCGAAGATGATGAATTTCAGTGGTATCTACTGGGTGGTGACAACCTTGCACGCGACGTGTTCAGCCGTTTGTTCAAAGGTGCATGGACAGTGGTTTTGATTGCACCGTTCGCCACCATCTTCGCGTTCATGGTTGGCATCACACTAGGCCTTCCAGCAGGATACTACGGCGGACGCTTGGATACGTTTCTGTCTTTTGTTGCGAACCTTATCCTCGCCTTCCCTGTCATCCTTTTATTCTACCTTCTGGTCACACCAGAGATCGTAGCGACGGGTATTCCAAACTATATGGCAGCCGTGTTGTTCGTGTTTCCTGTGATCTTCTTTGGGGTGCTACTGAACTCGCGCTATCACACTCAACCAAAGGTACGCACACCGCTGTTGATTGTGGTTCTAGGCGCATTGGCGTGGATTTACCTTGCGTTGATAAGCAACAACGGCAATATCATTTCAACTAAGGAATACAACATTTGGGGCCTGCCAGAGTTCTTGGACTTTTACGATATGGACCCAAGCATCTTGGTCGTATTTGTATCTGTGGTCTTCGTGAACGCTCCGACTGTTTTCCGTATCGTTCGTGGCCTCGCCCTTGACATCAAAACGCGTGACTACGTTGCGGCGGCGCAAACCCGTGGTGAAGGTCCATGGTACATTATGCTTTGGGAGATCTTGCCAAACGCACGTGGCCCACTGATCGTCGATTTCTGCCTGCGCATTGGCTACACAACGATCTTACTAGGTACCTTAGGGTTCTTCGGACTTGGGTTGGAATCAGAAAGCCCTGATTGGGGCACAACGATCAACACCGGTCGCACCCTGATCCGCGCATATGTGCATCCCCTCCTTCCGCCAGCAGTTTCATTGCTGACCTTGGTATTAGGCCTAAACCTATTGGCTGACGGCCTGCGTGAGGAATCATTGCGAGACTAATACTGAGGGCGTGTTGCGTCCTCACAGATAGCCATGAACACCGAAGTCGGACATTTGATACCGGCTCAACCTCCGAACAGGGAGATGACGACAATGACGACGCAAGACTACGACGGACCTATCCTTGAGATCGAAAATTTATCGATCTCATTTTTCACGCGCCTGCGTGAGATTCCAGCGGTCATGGACTTCTCAGTTACTGTTCAACCTGGCGAAGCGGTTGGATTGGTTGGTGAAAGTGGATGTGGTAAGTCCACTGTAGCCCTTGGCGTCATGCAGGATTTGGGCAAAAATGGTCGTGTTGTTGGCGGTACAATCAAGTTCAAAGGCCAAGATTTAGGTCAAATGACGATGGAAGAGTTACGTAATATTCGCGGCTGCGAAATCGCAATGATCTATCAAGAACCAATGGCATCACTGAACCCAGCGATGCGGATCGGTAAGCAGCTGATGGAAGTGCCAATGATCCATCAGGACACGTCTGTAACAGATGCCCATAAGCGCGCGTTGCAGGTTGTCACAGATGTGAAGCTGCCTGACCCTGAACGCATCCTCAATTCATTCCCCCACCAGCTGTCTGGTGGTCAACAGCAGCGTATCGTCATTGCAATGGCTTTGATGTCTGAACCATCCCTTCTTATCTTGGATGAACCGACAACTGCACTCGACGTGACGGTTGAGGCCGCTGTTGTGGAACTGGTCAAAGATTTGGGTAAGAAATACGGCACATCCATGCTGTTCATCAGTCACAACCTTGGCCTTGTCCTGGAAACCTGTGACCGCATTTGTGTTATGTATTCAGGTGAGGCCGTTGAGACAGGCCGTATCGAAGACGTCTTTGACAAGATGCAGCATCCATATACCCAAGCGTTGTTTCGTTCGATCCCATTGCCAGGTGCGGATAAGAATTCTCGTCCACTGGTGGCAATCCCCGGGAACTTCCCCCTGCCCCACGAGCGCCCAAAGGGATGTAATTTTGGACCGCGCTGCGACTATTTTGAGGAAAGCCGCTGTAACTCCAGCAAGGCGATCCCCATGTCACATGTGGAACACGGTGACCGCCACGAAAGCCGTTGCCTAAAGTTTGCAGAGATCGATTGGGACGCACCCTTGATTGCGGCAGAAAAGAAAGAAAAGGGTGCGATTGGCGAAGTCGTTCTGAAAATTGACAACCTTAAAAAACACTATGAGGTCGCTGCGAATGCCATCTTTGGTGGCGGCAACAAAAAGGTCGTCAAAGCCAACGAAACACTATCTTTTGAAGCGCGTGAATCCGAAACGTTGGCGATTGTTGGCGAATCTGGCTGTGGTAAATCCACATTCGCAAAGGTTCTTATGGGATTAGAAACCGCTACCGACGGCGAAATTTTGTTGGACAACAAAGCAGTTCAGAACACTGCAATCGAAGACCGCGATACCAAAACAGTGGCTGACGTTCAGATGGTGTTCCAGAACCCGTTTGATACGCTGAACCCATCTATGACGATTGGCCGTCAAATCATTCGCGCGCTTGAAATCTTCAAAGTCGGCAACAGCGAAGCGGAACGCCGCACACGCATGTTAGAATTGCTTGATTTAGTGAAGCTGCCGCGCGAATTCGCAGATCGCATGCCGCGCCAACTATCTGGTGGTCAGAAACAACGCGTCGGAATTGCTCGTGCATTTGCAGGTGACGCAAGGATAGTTGTGGCAGATGAACCCGTTTCTGCTCTGGATGTATCCGTTCAGGCAGCCGTCACTGATCTGTTGATGGATATTCAGCGCGAACACAAAACCACACTACTGTTTATCAGCCACGACTTGTCGATTGTCCGGTATCTATCTGACCGCGTGATGGTGATGTATCTAGGACACGTCGTTGAAATCGGGACCACAGATCAGGTGTTTTCACCACCCTACCACCCCTACACAGAAGCGTTATTGTCTGCCGTTCCGATTGCTGACACTTCGGTGATCAAGAAACATATCGTGCTTGAAGGTGACATTCCGTCTGCCATGAACCCACCACCAGGTTGCCCGTTCCAAACGCGCTGTGGTTGGAAATCAAAGGTTTCAGGTGGTTTGTGTGACACTAAAATGCCACCCGTTCGCGAAATAGCAGACGGGCATCAGGTTAAGTGCCATCTCAGCGACGAAGAATTGGCAGGCATGGAAGCCGTAATCAAAATCGCTGCTGAATGACTTAGGCTGTAATGGTGAGGTAAAAATAGTACCACGCCATGGCCTTCGCCGCGATTGAACCTGCACTGTACGACCACAAAAATTGAGATAGAAGTGGTTTTGTATCGCCAAAAATTTGAAACGCGATCGAACAGACGGGTCCAGCCAGCATTGCAAGGCAAATACCGGCGATCATTTCGTTGGATTCGATAATCGAAAAGAGAACAGGCACCGTTTGGGAAAAGAACATTTCAATTTCAACGCTGGTTTTGAACATGTGCCCCGCGAGTGTATCAAGTCCGCCACCAATCGTAATAAATGTCCAATAAGCGCGTTTAACTTTGGGCTTTGCGCAGATCAGGTTCGCAGATTCATATTCTTGAGGCGTTTCATTACCCGCATACAATTTGACTGAGTTGGAAGCTAAACGCGTTAGGCGTTCTGCAAAGGTGGTTGATGGAACTGACATATGGTGCCCTCATAAATACAGGACACCCATGGCGTGAAAAAATGGCAAAAGATTGAACAGTGAATGGCGAAATGAAGATGAGGTTAGTTTCCCCAGATCACTTTGACGTAGTTGCGCGTCTCTTTGAATGGAGGAATACCTCCATATTTTTTGACGGCTCCCGGCCCCGCGTTGTAGGCTGCCAATGCCAAACGCCATGATCCAAATGTGCGGTATTGTTCTTTGAGATAACGCGCACCGCCATCAACGTTTTGATATGGATCACGAATATTCACCCAAATAGCCAGCGGTTGATGGGATCAATTGTGCCAATCCATAAGCACCCACATTCGATTTCGCCGTTGGGTTCCAATTGCTTTCTTGCTGGATCAAACGCAGGAACAAATCTTCAGGAATACCATGGCGACGTGCCGCTTCACGTGCCAATGGAAGGAATTTGCCTTTGTACTTTCCATTAAAGCGAGGAGATGCACCATCACCCCATTTTGACGGTGTGTTTACAACCACTGGCTTTAATCTGACTGACCTGCTGTATTGCTTTAACGCGCGCGTATCCAAAATCCTCGTTTGCGATGAAAATAGTGATTTGCGATTTCTGGAAGAGAATCCATCAGCCAAGGCAACCTCACCCACAAACGACAAAACCATCGTCACAACTATACCTATGCGCATTCTGCCCTAGCCCCACGACATCTGCCTCACGCAAGATATAGACACTTTTAACGATCAAACCAGTGATCTGATCAAATTAGCTGTCATGGATCATGTTTTACGATGTTTTAACCAAAGCGCTGTCGGTATAGGGTCTGTGAAATTGATGTGCTCCGGATTCGTATTTGCGATTAGGATGTGCAGTGTCAAAAGATTTAAAAAACGGGGGATGCCATGGCTGGCTCAGTGAACAAAGTAATCCTAATTGGCAATTTGGGTCGCGACCCAGAAGTGCGTTCATTCCAAAACGGTGGCAAAGTTTGCAACCTTCGCATTGCGACATCTGAAACGTGGAAAGATCGCAACACAGGCGAGCGCAAAGAAAAAACTGAATGGCACTCTGTCGCGATCTTCCAAGAGGGACTTGTACGCATCGCTGAGCAATACCTCAAAAAGGGCAGCAAAGTTTACATCGAGGGTCAACTCCAGACCCGTAAATGGCAAGATCAAGCTGGCGTTGACAAATACAGCACCGAAGTTGTTTTGCAGGGCTTTGGCGGTACTTTGACAATGCTAGACGGCCGCAGCGAAGGTGGCGGCGGTGGCAACTACGGCGGTGGCAGTGGTGGCGGCGGATCAATGGGCTACGATTCAGGCCCATCTGATAACGGCGGCGGCTTCGGTGGCGGCAATCCTGGTGGTGGCTCTGGTGCGCCAGTTCCGTCACGCGATCTAGATGACGAAATTCCGTTCTAAGACGCAGCGCTTAATCGCGCGTCTCACGCGAAAAAGAATAACGGGGCTCATTCATTTGAGCCCCGTTATTTCGTTTTGTATCAAACAAAATACCGATATTAAGACTTTAGCGCGTCTTTCAACACATCAACGATCAAATTACGCGACACATCGCTGGTGACGAATGACGTCCCAATGCCGCGTGTCAGAATAAACCTAAGCTGACCATCAAGAACCTTTTTGTCCTGCCCCATAAGATCAACCAATACTTCAGCACTTGGCAGATCACCGTCGATGTCTGAGAGGTCCGTTTTCATACCCATATTCCTCAGGAGCGCCCGCAAACGACTTGGGTCTTCTTGTGAACACAGTCCCATCTTGGAAGAGACCTCAAACGCTAGCGCACAACCGATAGCAACGCCTTCGCCATGCAACAGACGATCAGAATAGCCCGTTGCCGCCTCAAGGGCATGACAGAAGGTGTGGCCAAGGTTCAAAAGCGCACGATCTCCCTGCTCTGTCTCATCTCGCGTTACAATCTCTGCTTTCATCTCAACAGAGCGACGCACAACATGAACACGCGCAGCAACATCACCTGCTGCCATTTTAGGGCCATTGGTTTCAAGCCATTCAAAGAATTTTGCATCCCTAAGCAAACCGTATTTGACGACCTCACCGCAACCCGCCAGAAAATCGCGTGGGGTCAATGTTCCAAGGACATCAATGTCAGCCAACACAAGGCTAGGTTGGTGAAACGATCCAACAAGATTCTTACCGTGACGGGTGTTGATACCTGTCTTGCCACCAATCGAGCTGTCGACCTGCGCCAAAAGCGATGTAGGAATTTGTACGAACCGTACGCCGCGGCGCAAGATTGAGGCGGCAAATCCAACCAAATCACCAATCACACCACCACCAAAGGCTACAACCACATCGCGCCTTTCGACCTTTTGGTCCAGCAGCCATTCAACACAGGTGCACAGGTTGTCCCAGTTTTTGGTTCCCTCACCCGGTTTCAGCGCTAAGGATTCCATTGTGATGCCAGCACGCGCCAGCCCTGCACCCAATGTTTCCAAATGCAGCTCACCAACAGTTTCGTCTGTGATGACACGTACGCGTGGCTGACTTAACAACGGCGCGATAAGCGTTCCCGCATCTTGCAGAAGACCCGGACCGATGTGGATATCGTATTCTCGACCTGGCAAATTTACAGAAACGATATCACGCATTGTGAATCTCCAAAATTTCATTGCGGGCAATTAATGCATCAATCACTTGATCCACCATATCTTCAATCGAATACTCAGGAGCTGA
>Ga0307997_10000080_pt1 | contig 38507 bp, 39 predicted proteins | sample Davwhametageno36_FD_203165 | JGI IMG/M metagenome (GOLD analysis project Ga0307997, IMG submission 203165) | Marine microbial communities from Davis Island wharf, Antarctic Ocean - #36 | ecosystem: Environmental > Aquatic > Marine > Unclassified | place: Antarctic Ocean: Davis Island wharf... | reverse complement strand
AACTAGCGTGATCATGTCGCGCAATGCCATCTCGACACAGCGATCAAGGTCAGCGTCCATGCCCATCGTGATGTAATGGGTCAGCGTTTCGGCCTGGGGATAGATCAGCTTGCGATCTTTGAGAACGCTCAACCGGAATCGACCTTGTAGCGCGGTTTCAATCGCTGTGACGCAAACCTCGCCATCGCCTTGCGCGCCGTGCCCGTCGCCACACGAGAACAACGCGCCTTCCATTTGAACTGGCAGATACAGCGTTGTGCCTGCCACCAATTCCTTGTTGTCGATATTACCGCCATGCACCCGTGGCTCTATCGTTGAAATACGTCCCCACGTGGGCGGCGGCGCGACACCCATCACGCCAAAAAACGGGGCCAGTTTCAGCTCAAGCCCCCATGGCAATGTCGCAATGCCGCGTTCTGCATCTAGCGGAATGATCGTATGGTGCACGTTTGGGAAATCTTGTGGCAATGTCCCTTTGAGGGGGCCAAGATAATTAAACCCCCAATCTTGTCGCAAAGACACATCCAAGATATCAATCTGCAAAACATCGCCCGGCATCGCGCCTTGCACCGCAACCGGTCCAGTTAAGATATGCCCTGGTATTGTAGGCAGCCCGGCGGCGTGAAGGTCCAGCAATTCTGGTGGCACATGGAACCCAGCGCCCGGTAGGTTTTGGGGTCCACCAGAGACGGTATCGATTACCACTTCATCACCACTCGAAATGGTCATGGCAGGTGGTAGTGTTGCATCGAAGTAACCCCAGTGACAGGTTTTGAGCGATGCGCCTAGCATGTTCTGTGTCATAGTATGCCTCCGTTAGGATATTGATCAGTTAACGCGCTGGCCTGACAAAATGCCCTCGATCAAGATTTGCACACGAAGCGCCTCTTGGATCGTGGCGAGGCGGTTCGGTTTGCCATTCATCAAAAGAACCATGTCATCCAATTGCGCCTTCAACCCTGTCGCGCGCGTATCCGTCGGGTCTGAGGACGAGGGTTCAAATCGACCGCCCGATGACACGGTGTCGATGGCAAATTCTGAAATCCTTCGGCTCGTTTTGGAGCCCTTTACCGTGACATCTTGGCGATCAGGCTGCGCGCCGCCAACACTGCCCATGATCGTCACGGGTAGGCCCGCACCATTTACCAAACGCGCGGCAACGTGGGTTTCGCACAAATCCCCTTGTGCAGGATATTCTGGCTCTGCCCAGACCAATTCAAGCGGCCCTAAGATACGTTCGCTCAAGAATAGGAAGTGCGAGATCACTTCACGAGTCATGCCGCCCTCATCGCGAAACCGCAGCCAGTCTGCCGTCTGTTGCCATGCGCGCGGCCAATGCGCATAGGTTACGACAATGTCGACTCCCATCAAATCGCCCAATGCACCGTCTTTGGCCGCCGCTGAGACATCCGTGAGCGCGTGCCCAGCTGCTTGGGTAAAATTCACTGCACTCGGCACGCCAGCTGCCGTCAGTTTGCGCACCAATTCACGGCTCTCTTCCACATCTACGCCAAGTGGTTTCTCAAGAAACACTGCTTTGCCCTGCGCCAAAGCGCTCAGAGCATACGCTTTGCGCGGGACAGGTGGGCAGGCGAGATATACCAAATCAACGTTATTGATCGCCACCTCTGCATTAAACGCTATCACAGCATTAGGTGCTAATTTCATCGCAATCTGACAGGCGGCGGCATCTGGATCCCAAATCGTTTCAACCACAAACTCAGGATGAAGCGTCATATGTTCAAGCATGCGTTGACCCATGATCCCCAAGCCAATAATTGCCGTTTTGATAGCCATCACTCTTTCCCTTCGAATGCCACCAGTGAGACAGCGAGTTTTGCACAAGTCCGTACTGGCTCTATTTCCAATGACAGTATAGACAGTGAAAATTCCGACTGCACAACTGCAACGAATTGGCGCAAAGGAGAGCGCAGGCCTGAACTGCTTAACGGCAATTCAAAACTGTTCAGAAAAGGAACTCGCATTGATCCAGCCCACCGCTTCGTTCAAAGACAATTTGCTCCTTTTGCCATCAATCGAGAGCCTTGCGCGTATCGAGCTAATTAACTCGGCTGGCGACGTCGTCGCGTCAATCGAAAACAAGCCTGGCAAGCAGGGTTCACTCATTATCTATCAGTATATGTTTCAAACATTTGGCACCATCGATGCCAAGGCGGCTGCGCACGGCCTTTCTGTTTTCGCCGAGCATACTGCGGATGCCAAGGCTAGACCTGGCGCGCATCCCAACATCGACCTTTTATTGGATATTCTTGCTGGCGCTGATCCGTTGAGCGTCCAAGCCATATCCGCTTGATAAGGCGGGGCATAGGTTCTCGCTAAGCGTTGCATGGATTCTTCGAAAAGACAGCAAGCCATGTTAGCACACCGCATTAGGGCGCATCTTTGTGAGATCGCACAAACGGCGCAGCCAATCTCGCATCATGCATTTGCCAAGCGGCTCGAGCTTTCGCCGCCAAACACGATCCACGAGCTAACAGTGGCCCTTGACCAATTGAATCGTGAAGATGTTGCTGCCGATCAGCCACTCATTGCCGCGCTGGTCGTCAGCAAAGCAAAGGCGGGACTCCCCGTGCGGGGCTTCTTCGAATACACGAAAGAAATTGGGCTATTTGACGGTGACGTTTCAGCGCCAGACGCATCTGTGTTTCACGAAGTGGAGCTGAAAAAGGGCCGTTAAATTTTGGCGCTTGCGCTTGTCGAAGTGAGAGGCTTTGAGAGTCACTCTTTCGTGTCTCTATATCCGTCGTCGCCGCACACTAAGCAGCAAACCAGACGTCAAAAGAATAAGCGCTAGAATGCCGATTAAGCTTAGGGTTTCGCCTAAGATTAGCGCGCCCAAGATCGCGCCGCCGCCTGGAACAGCCGCAAGTATGAAGGACGTGTTTCCAGTTCCAATATTCTGCGATGCGTGTGCAATGAACAAAAGGCCAATCAAGTTTGGTACGAACCCCTGATATATGGCTTGCAGTAAAAGCGGCCCCATCGGCGCGTCAGAAAGGCCAGAGGGCAGCCAAAAATACCAAACAGGTAGATAAATGGCTGCATTAACAACTGTCCCGCAAAAGATAATCTGCATCGCGCCCAGCTTCCAACGTTCAGATAAAATCATGTAGATTGAGAAGAACAGCGCGCCAACCAGGAACAACAGATCCCCGATCCATGCGTCCTTGCCGCTGGAACCGCTCGCATCCAACGCCAAGGCGATCGCAGAAACAAGAATCAAGACTGCGCCCATAGCTTGCCTGAGGCTGGGCAGCACCCGAATTAGAACGAGTGCAAACAAGATGCTAATCAATGGCAATACACCATTCATAAAAATGCCGCCGTGTGCGGCAGGCGCGTATAGAAATCCAGAAAAGACGATGAGGATGTAAATTGGCCCCAATATGAACGAAAGCACAGCGATTTGTGCAAGGCGAAGCCCGCGCCAAGGCTTGTAATATAGGCAAAGGGGCACCGCGATCAGAGCCGCCAAACCATATCTGAATGCCGCTAAATCATAAATTGTTAGACCGCTTTGATTAGCAACCCGGCTAACTATAAGCCAAAATGACCAGACAAAGACAATACACCATGCCGCAGCGTAGCCAGTCAGATGAGAAGGGGAATTTACAGGCATCAATTCATCGCTCAAACTTTTCTAGCTATCAAATCTCCGCTCTGCAGCAGTAAGATCAGAGTGGTGCGGAGGCAAGGGATGATATGAACATGGCCGTGTTACACAGATCAACTTGAGCGCGGAACGCGCCCGAGCGGACCTTGATGGTGACCGCAGCGAAGTTCCACTTTCCGCCCAACGTGTTGTTCGCCATCATTCTCTAGTGTCATACTGATCGTCAAACTCATCCCGTGATAATTCATACCTTTTACCCGTGAGCATGTCCTACTTGAGTCTTTTCGTGAGATGACTGTAATGCCACTCAATCATGTCAATCGACGTGCCCATCTGCACAGCAAGCGCGTGGATATCCATTCCATCATTGAGCAGGGCAAAGGTCGCATAGGTATGACGAAGGCTGTAGAGCGTTCTTTTCTGGTTCGTTCGCAGGTGTTGTCAGACAAACTTGAACACCCATAAAAGGCACCTCAAGTCAATCATCATGCGGCACAGAAATTGAACCACTCTGTGAGAGCGGTTGTACGTTTTTGCTTGAAGGATTGCCTGCTTTCTAGATGTCTTTCATGGTTGAAGTGGTTATAGATCTGACTGTAATAACTGACAAATTTCTGAAGTGTCGCAACCGTCTTGAAACGCTGCATCGCTCGTTCTCGTCGTCGAAATGACAGATGTGAATTTTCGCATCTGTTGTTGGACCGGCCTCCGCAAAGCTGTCTGTCCGCAACGCCAATCTCACGAAAAGTCGCCTCATAGGACGCCAGCTTGTCTGTCGTGATGATCTTTGGTGATCCGTGTTTTCGCATTGTTTTTATAAGAAACTTCTTCGCTGCAGCCTTGTTGCGTCGCTTTGTAACATAGCATTCAAGAACTTCCCCTTCGTGATCAACGGCGCGCTAAAGGTAAAAGCGTTCTCCATTTATTTTCACAAAGACTTCATCCAGGTGCCTTTGCCAGTTCGAATGTTGCCCTGCCCTATTCTTACGGATCTCTTGCGCGAATTTTAACCCAAAACCGACCTGTTTCGTGACAGATATAGACGCCGCATTCATGCAAGATGTCTTCCACCTGACGAAAACTCAATGGATAACGTATGTAATACATCACTGCCAATCGGATGATTTCAGGTAAAGTCTTGAAATATTTGAAGGGAGAACATGTTGTCATTTACCAAAAATAGGGATCGACCGCAAAACCGTCAAGTTTGTCTGACAACACCTAACGGACTACGAATATGCATCGCCCCTTTCAAGCGAGATTAATGTGACAAAGCCACCCTCATTCATTAAAAAGTGCTCTAATGCTCACCTTTGACTCACAACTAACTTCCTTAAACTGAAACATGACCTACCTCATTGTCAGCTAAGAACAGGCATGTAGAAAACTGATGAATCTTTTAAATACAAACGTTGTTCCGATTGATGCTGTCATCACTTGGGTCGATGGGAGCACTGCATCCCATCGTCATGAACGCGCTAAATACATGGCAAAAGTGGAGGACCCGCTTCATGAAAATGCGTCTAACCCCCATCGATGGGACAACAATGATGAAATCCTTTATTGCCTGCAATCCATCGAGAACTTCGCGCCTTGGACGCGGAAAATCTGGATCGTTATCGATAGCGAGCTCCCAAACCTAACGTCACTCTCTGATCAACTGCAGGTCAAGGTCAACTTCGTGTTCCATCGTGATATTTTCGATGAATTCAGTGCAGCTCTTCCAACATTCAACTCGCTGACAATTGAAAGTATGATATGGAGGATTCAAGGGCTCAGCGAGCACTTCATGTATTTCAACGACGATGTATTCCTCTCTGCTCCATTACTTCCAACGGATGTGTTTGAAGGCTCTTTACCTGTTTTACGTGGGAAATGGGTAGATTACAGTGAATTACTATATTTGCCGGAGAAGCGTGAAGATCCAGCTAAGTTCAACCATTTTATGCAGATAAACGCAGCGCTTTTGGCCGGCTTTGATGCAAAAAAGCTTTTCGCTTCTGCTCATGTTGTCCATCCAATTAGACTTTCAATTATGGCTGAATTGTTTGACAAATACCACTCGACCTTCCTAGAAAATATTAAATATCGCTTCCGCGACTTGAGGCAGTTTTCTCCTCAGAGCCTACACAATCACGCCTGCATAGCGTCTGAAAAAGCAATTGTTCATACAGAAGACGATTACATTCACATTGTGAGCGGCCAGGGAATTGGTCGCCCTCAGATAGAAACGTTGGCACTTTTACAGAAAGCCAGCAGTCCTGAGAACAAGTTTCTTTGCATTAACGACCTGCCACAATTGGAAACGGTAATACCGCATGCACGTGAATGGTTACGTGATGTGGTTGGTGGCTTTACGGTTGGTGCACCTTAATATTTTCACCATTCCAGATACTCCATGCAGCAAAACCAAAGGGTCTAAAGACAATCAAAGCTATTGCAGCGGTGTTTACCACCGTCGCCCCCAGCATCAACCTCAGCTAACCAATGAGATGGAACTCTCCAAAATTTTAGGTGCCAAATCTCAAACGACCGCATGAAATAGCGAACCTACGACTGCGGTCGCGGCCATAGCAACCGCACCCCAAAGTGTGACACGCATCGCACCTCGGATGATCCCCGCACCTCCAGCAAATGCGCCAAGACTGCCTAGCAGTGCCAAAAAACCAAGGGTCGCAACCGAGACAAAGAGTCCAATTTGGTCTGCCGGCGCGATCAATACAATTATCAGTGGTGGAGCCGCACCCATTACAAAGGTCATTGCTGAAGTCACTGCCGCCTGTAACGGGCGCGCCGTACATGTCTCCGTAATGCCCAGCTCTTCACGCGCATGGGCACCAAGGGCATCATGCAGTGTCAATTGCTTAGCCACCTCTAGAGCCGTTGGGCCATCTACCCCGCGTTTGGTAAATGTCGCTGCAAGTTCTTCCAGTTCTTCCTCGGGCTGATCAACAAGCTCTTGGCGCTCCTTCGCTAAATCAGCCGCTTCAGTGTCAGACTGAGAACTCACTGAAACATACTCGCCTGCCGCCATCGACATCGCACCAGCCACAAGTCCCGCCGTGCCAGCGAGCAAAACCTCCCCTACTCCGGGAGCCGCAGCAGCAACGCCCACAATAATGCTCGCCGTAGACACAATACCGTCATTAGCTCCTAACACAGCCGCGCGCAGCCACCCTATTCGCGACATATTGTGATGTTCGGTGTGCCGAATGTTCATTTCCTACCCTCTTAGATTGGTGTTGTCAGACAAGGCCTCACATATCTCAAAGTACAACAATCATACAAACCTACGAAGTGCAGATTTGAAACGATACCATAAGAGCAGCATTGTAATTTTGTTTGTAAGTCTGTCTATTTTAAAAATGTTTTTCTGTAAGGTTTGTGTCAACATTTATAATGTTAACGCATTTACACAGCTGAATTAATTCAGTTTCAGATTAGAAAATCAAGACTACTTACCCTTGAACACGCAGTTGCAAGGATTTCAAACCAGCCAGCGCACCAACAGTGGTACAATCAGGCTTGTCAGAAGAGCGTTTAGTGCCATGGCGATGCTGGCATAGGCCCCTGCCACAGGGTTTACTTGAAATGCGCGGGCCGTTCCAATTCCATGTGCGGCAACACCAACAGCAAAACCTCGTGCCCGCCAGTCGGTTATCCGTAGCAAATTCATCAAAGGTGTGACTGTAACAGCCCCAATAATCCCCGTCATAATGACCAACACTGCTGTCAGTGCCGGAATCCCTCCAATTGCTTCAGAGATACCAAGAGCCACGGGTGCGGTAGTAGACTTTGGTGCCAATGATAGCAGAACCTCCGTCGGTAAACCAAAGGCACGTGCCAAAATAATAGCTGAGCCTGCCGCAACGATCGAGCCTGTGAGCAAAGCCAGCACTATCGGCGCTACCGACGTCCGGATTGTGTCCCTATTATCCCAAAGCGGTAAAGCCAACGCCACCGTTGCCGGTCCGAGCAGAAAGTGGATGAATTGGGCACCCTCAAAATAAGCAGTGTAATCTGTTTGTGTTAGCCAGAGCACTGGTATTATCAAGAGGACCGACAGAAGTACGGGATTGGCCCAGGGTGGGTTACCTAAATGCCGAGCCACTCCATCTGCGACCAGATAGGCGAAGATCGTTGCAGTGAGCCAAATCAGTGGTGAGGTTGCCAGGTAGCTCCAAAGGCTTGTGACTTCTGTCACGGGACCCAGCGCGCGGTTGCGTACCTAACACCAATGAACGTTCCAACAGCAGCTAGCATGGAGAACACAGTCGAAAGAAAAAGGATGGCAAGCAATGCAATCACGTCTTCCGATAAAACCGCAAAACTACCAATCACTCCAACACCCGCAGGCACGAAAAGAAAAGACAGGTTCGCCAAGATGACCGTTGTGGTTGGCCGTAGCCGCTCAGTAAGTGTGGGCATTACACTGAATATCAGCAAGAGCAGAGCAAGGCCAAGAACCGGGCCGGGCATTGGGAGGCCAAAGCCCCGCGCGGCCACTTCTCCCAAAAGCTGGCATCCCAAGAGCAGCCCGAGTGTGTGAAGCATTGGGGTTTTCTCCTAAAATAACAGACAAAGTCATTAGGACGCCAAACACTTTTGAGAAACAATGAAAAAGATTTGCTCTGAGATATTATGAGGCTAATTAGAAAGCCATTCACCACGATGTACTTAAAATGCACGGAAATTATGCAAAAAAAATTGAAAGTTTAAATTTAAGGCACGCTGATGGATTCAACCCGTCGCATTTTGGCAGATCACTTCAACTCGCAAAACTATTGTTGAAGAGTTCAATTGTCCCAAACGGGAAATTCAATGCCAAGCGAGGGTGCAATCCTGGAAGATAACGACCCCCGCATGGCTGCAACAAGAAGCTGCGTAAACCGCTTATCATCCTATTTTAGGCTTGCCTAGCATGGGTGATGAGGAACGTGGCGATAATTAGGGGGTTTATCCTTTGTCTATTCGTTCCACTCTTCTTTCCACTATCTCTGCTGGCGTCTTATCTGTTGCTAGCTCAGCTGCCCTGGCTGAATGTGCCGCGCCCATTAAAGTGGGTGTGCTGCACTCTCTTTCAGGGTCTATGGCCATTTCTGAAACCACACTAAAAGATGCGATGTTGATGCTGATCGAACAGCAAAACACCAAAGGCGGCTTGCTTGGCTGTGAGCTAGAAGCGGTTGTTGTCGACCCTGCATCCGATTGGCCATTGTTTGCTGAAAAAGCTCGTGAGCTTTTAACTGTTAACCAAGTAGACGTCATCTTTGGTAACTGGACATCGGTGTCCCGCAAATCAGTTTTGCCAGTGATCGAAGAGTTAAACGGTCTGCTCTTCTACCCAGTTCAATATGAAGGCGAAGAGTCTTCTAAAAACGTATTCTACACGGGTGCTGCGCCAAACCAGCAGGCTATTCCAGCAACGGACTACTTTCTAGAGGAGCTTGGTGTCGAGAAATTCGCACTGCTTGGTACGGACTATGTGTATCCGCGCACAACCAACAACATCCTTGAATCCTACCTTAAAGACAAAGGTATTGCTGCTGACGATATCTTTGTGAACTATACTCCATTTGGTCAATCTGACTGGGCAACTATCGTTGCTGACGTTGTTTCATTGGGCGAAGACGGCAAGCAAGTTGGTGTGATCTCTACAATCAACGGCGACGCAAACATTGGTTTCTACAAAGAGCTGGCGGCAGCAGGCATCTCTGCGGATGACATCCCAGTTGTTGCATTCTCCGTGGGTGAGGAAGAACTGTCTGGTTTGGACACATCCAGCCTTGTGGGCCACTTGGCTGCTTGGAACTACTTCCAATCTGCAGAGTCTGAAGCCAACACAGACTTTATTGCTGCTTGGAAAGCCTTTGCAGGCGAAGAGCGTGTCACAAACGATCCAATGGAAGCACACTTCATTGGCTTTAATATGTGGGTAAATGCGGCAACCGAGGCTGGTACAACTGACGTAGATGCAGTGCGCTCAGCTATGTACGGCCAAGAGTACCCGAACCTGACAGGCGGCACTGCTGTCATGTTGCCAAACCACCACTTGGCTAAACCAGTTTTGATTGGTGAAATTCAAGCAGACGGTCAATTCGACATCATCAGTCAAACGACTGAAGTACCGGGTGATGCATGGACTGACTTCTTGCCAGCCTCTGCTGTGCTGAAGTCAGATTGGAAGGACTTGGGTTGCGGTATGTACAACGTTGAAACTGAAACATGCGTTCAGCTGACTTCTAACTACTAAACCTATGATGCAGACGCGTGGCTCTTCTCTTTGGATGAAACCACGCGCCTGTTTTTCAAACAACTGAAAGACTAATTATGCGCTCCGCACTTTTTGCTTTGATCCTTATGGTCTGCGGCGTACCTGCCGTTAAAGCAGAAACGCTCCAACCTATTCTGCAGACCTATGCGACCGAAATCGCCAAACCTTCGCGTAAAACTGTGGGCGAGACGATTGATACGATTGCCGCCTCTGGTTTGCCTCAAGTCACCGCTTTTTTAGAGCAATGGTCTGAAAAAAACATTTGGCAGCGCACCGATGGCACCTTTTTTGTTGCCACAGCAGCGGGAGATAGCCTGTCACTTACAGATGTGGACACACAGATAAAAACAACCGCACCTAAGTCTGATTTCAAACAACTGAAACCCAATGGCGGAGTGCGGCGCTTAATCGCCACAGCTTTGGTACAATTCCAACTTTTGGATCCCGATCTGACACGACGCGAAACAGCTGTCGCCTCAATCGCACGTCGTCCCGAAGCTGCACAGTTGATCCCTTTGATGGCCTCAATTGACGGCGAGGTGGATGTGGCCCTCAAAGCGCGCAAAATCCAGCTGGCCAACTTTCTGTCAGCACGCTTTGCAACAGAAACCCAAGACCGTATTGCAGCAATCAACAGCCTTTCGACGGACACGTCCGTTGAAGCCCGCGCTGTATTGAACCAAATTTTAATCACGTCCACAGCGGTTGCGAGCCTGGCACCCCAAGGCAACATTGCGGCTATCCTCGATCCTATGGTGGCCCCAGACTCATCCTACGGTGCCTTGGTTGAATCAAAACTAGCCCCCCCCAAACAAAAAGTCAGCGATATCAAAAAGGTACTTGAAGCTAATATTATTGAAGGGCGCATTGCGGGTTTCCCACTGGCGCAAATGGACGACCCTTTGATGCGCGAAGCCGCCTATTCCGCTTTGGCCGCACAGGACAGCGTTCCTACTTTGATCACCAAAGAGTTACGCGATGCGGCGCTCTTCAGCCATGTGTTCTACGAAATATACGCAGAGCCAAATGCGCAAATCACTGCAGCAGCAGAGATAGCACGTAAATCTGCGGACAACCACGTTACTACCGCACAGTTTGCAGATCTGACATTGGATGCACTGTCACTGGCGTCGATCTTCTTTTTGGCTGCGATTGGCCTTGCGATCACCTTTGGCGTTATGGGGGTAATCAATATGGCCCATGGTGAATTCATTATGATGGGGGCCTATACGGGCTATGTCGTGCAGCTATTCATTCCAAACTACACAGTGTCGATCTTTGTCGCCTTGCCTTTTGCCTTTGCGGTCACGTTTTTGGCTGGGGTCGTTATGGAGCGGCTTGTCATTCGTCGTCTGTATCACAGACCATTGGAAACATTGTTGGCGACCTTTGGTGTTTCGATTGCTTTGCAGCAATTGGCTAAGAACGTCTTTGGCACCCAAGCACGCCCACTTACATCTCCCGATTGGCTGGCAGGGGCTTGGATCATAAATGATGTCATCCAGATCAGCTTTATTCGGATCGCAATTTTCATCCTAGCGTTGCTGTTTCTTTGTTTGATTATCTACATTCTCAAAAAAACCCGTTTGGGCCTTGAGGTGCGTGCAGTGACACAAAATCCGGGGATGGCTTCGTCAATGGGGATCAATCCTGATCGCATCAACATGATGACCTTCGGCCTTGGTTCTGGCATCGCAGGTATCGCTGGGGTTGCGATTGGATTGTATGCCAAGGTGACATCCGAAATGGGGTCTGACTACATCGTCCAAAGCTTTATGACCGTTGTAGTTGGTGGCGTTGGCAATGTCTGGGGCACGCTGGCAGGGGCCGCGATGATCGGCTTTGGCCAAAAGGGGATCGAATGGCTGAACCCGTCTAACACCTTAGCCGCTCAAACATACATGATCCTCTTCGTGATCTTGTTCATCCAATTTCGACCCAAGGGCATTGTTGCCCTCAAAGGCCGCGCGGCGGGAGATTGATTATGGAGCGCACGTTCATTGCTAAAAACCCATCCATTCTTTGGTTCCTGCTTGGGCTATCAGTGTTCACGGTTCTTGTGACCATCTTTAGTGAAGCGGCGGGTTCGTCGGTTGTATCGACATCGTTTCTCAAGATCTTGGGCAAGACACTGTGCCTATGCCTCGTTGCTATCGCGATGGACGTGGTCTGGGGGTATTGTGGCATTCTAAGCCTTGGGCATTTTGCCTTCTTTGGGATCGGTGGGTATGCCATCGGTATGTGGCTGATGTATGATCGCACCAAAGACATCGTTGTTGGATCTCTAGAAAACAACATCCTGCCACCAACACCTGACGAAATAACAACCGCAATTGGTACACAGATTTTTGGCGTTGTGGGCAGTTCGGAATTTCCTCTGATCTGGGCGTTCTCTCATTCGCTTCCATTGCAACTTTTAGCTGTTGTTCTTGTGCCGGGGGCGCTGGCTTTGATCTTTGGCTGGTTGGCATTTCGCAGCCGCGTTACAGGGGTTTACCTGTCGATTTTGACACAGGCGATGACACTCGCACTTTCGCTTTATCTATTCCAAAACGATACAGGACTGCGCGGGAACAATGGTCTGTCAGGTTTGCAGAACATCCCGGGCCTTGAGGCCGTTTCACAAGCGACACTATCGCTTTGGTTTTTCTGGGCATCTGCTTTCACACTTGGGGCCGGATATGTGTTCTTTGCATGGATGCTTGCGGGCAAATTCGGCTCTGTCATCCGCGCCATTCGCGATAACGAAACGCGGGTGCGGTTTTTGGGCTATCACGTTGAAACCTATAAATTGTTCATCTTCACTACCACTGCAATGATCGCAAGCATCGCAGGGGCGCTTTATTACCCACAAGCGGGCATCATTAATCCCGCAGAGATTGCCCCAATTGCATCAATCTATCTGGCCGTTTGGGTGGCGATTGGCGGGCGTGGGCGTCTTTATGGTGCTGTAATTGGTGCGGTTTTCGTTTCGCTTATGTCATCATGGTTCACAGGCGGTAGCGCACCCGACATTAACCTTGGTTTTTACTTAGTTAAATGGACAGACTGGTGGCTGGTCCTTCTTGGACTGACCTTTGTTGGGGTCACCCTTTTCTTCCCCAAAGGGATTGGTGGGTTGTTTGATCTGATTTCCAATTACCGGGAGAAACAACAATGAACACGCTTTTAGAAGTCTCAGGTGTCAGTGTCAGTTTTGATGGGTTTAAAGCGATCAACAACTTATCCATCCAAATTGGAGAAGCAGAACTTCGCGCGGTTATTGGCCCCAACGGTGCTGGTAAAACAACCTTTATGGATATTGTGACGGGCAAGACAAAGCCAGATGAAGGCTACGTGATCTGGGGCGAGAAATCGTTGTCACTACTAGATATGAACGAAAGCCAAATCGCCCAAGCGGGCATTGGTCGAAAGTTCCAAAAGCCGACTGTTTTTGAAAAACAGACTGTGCGTGAAAACATCACCATGGCATTAAAGAATCCACGCAGCCCACTTGATTTGTTATTTAATCGCGCAGCTCCTGACACAGAAGATCGCGTACGGGCTGTCAGTGACGACATCGGGTTAACGGATGCGCTTGATCAACTGTCAGGGGCGCTCAGTCACGGGCAAAAACAGTGGCTGGAGATTGGTATGCTGTTGGCACAAGATCCGCGTCTTTTGTTAGTGGATGAACCTGCTGCAGGGATGTCTGCGACAGAACGTGAGCAGACCACCGACATCCTAGTGCGTGCTGCCAAAAAGCGTGCGGTTGTGGTTATCGAACATGATATGGAATTCGTGCGTCGCCTCAACTGTAAGGTTACCGTGTTGCACCAAGGGTCTGTTTTGGCTGAAGGATCTCTGAATCACGTTACGAAGAATCAAGACGTCATCGACGTGTATTTGGGGCGATAAAATATGTTGGATATCCAGAACCTAGCCCTGAAATACGGACAAAGCCAAATTTTGAGCGATATGTCTCTAAATGCCAAAGCTGGTGAAGTAACCGCAGTGATGGGCACTAATGGCGTGGGTAAAACCAGCTTGCTCAAGGCAATTTCTGGACGTCACCCTTACGCGGATGGCACCATCACTTTGGACGGGAAGGCGATCAATCACCTCAGCCCATTCGACGCGGCAAAGGCAGGGATCGCCTATGTGCCCCAAGGGCGCGAAGTTTTTCCTTTGATGACTGTGGTGGAAAACTTAGAGAGTGGGTTTGCCTGTCTGGACAAGTCAGATCACAAAGTTCCTGATCACATTTATGATCTGTTTCCTGTGCTACATGATATGGGAGGGCGACGAGGTGGCGACCTTTCTGGTGGGCAACAGCAGCAGCTTGCGATCGCACGCGCATTAATCACGCGGCCCAAGGTCTTGTTACTAGATGAACCAACAGAAGGCATTCAGCCCAACATTATTCAGCAAATTGGCCATGTCATTCGCATTCTGTGTCATCAAGGCGACATGGCCATTGTTTTGGTCGAACAGTTTTTCGACTTTGCGTACGAGCTTGGGGATGAATTTACGGTTATGAAACGTGGCAGCGTTTCATTCAATAAACGCGCCGACGGCTTGGACCGTCAGACGCTTTATGATGCTGTAATGGTTTAAGACGCAGGGTCTTCAAACCCACCAATAAACGCCAAAAGACTGATCACTTTGTCTGCGCCAATGCCATTGCGCAGGCTGGTGAAGACAAAGGGCTTATCCCCACGCATCCGCATGGCGTCGCGTTCCATCACCTCAAGTGAGGCCCCAACGTGAGGCGCAAGATCCATTTTATTGATGACCAATACATCTGACTTGGTGATTGCAGGCCCTCCCTTGCGCGGGATTTCTTCACCCGCGGCAACATCGATCACATAAACTGTAACATCTGCCAATTCAGGGCTGAAGGTGGCAGACAGGTTGTCCCCACCACTCTCTATCAGAACGATCTCAACATCAGGGTGACGCCCGCGCATTTCAGCGATAGCAGCCAAATTGATCGAGGCATCTTCGCGGATAGCAGTATGTGGGCAGCCCCCTGTTTCCACACCAATCACGCGATCTTGGGGCAGAATTTGCATCCGCATCAAAGCTTCGGCGTCTTCTTGGGTGTAGATGTCGTTTGTAATGACACCGATGGATGTCTGGGGGTGCAGTATCTTGGCCAGTGCAGCTGTCAAAGTTGTTTTTCCTGCTCCAACAGGGCCGCCAATACCGATGCGAAGAGGGCCGTTTTTCGACGCCATGGGTTATCTCCTTATGTGCGAAAGACACGTGAATATTGGGTTTCATGACGCATGGATGTAATATCGGACATCCAGGCGCTGTTATGCAGGTCGTCTAAAGTTGCGCCCTGCAACTGTTTGGCGATGTCCGCGCAATGAAGTTTGAGCGCAGCTTGTGTTTTCTGCCCATCGACTTGCCCCAAAGGGACCAAGCGCATTGCGGCGGCTGTCAGGTTTGAAATGAACGATTGCAGGTACATCGCGGTGGTCAGTTCAGGATCAAGCGCAAGGGCCGCAGCCGCGCGACCAACAGCCACTGGATAGCAAAGACGTCCAAGATCAATGCCCCACACCGTTTCAACGGTTTCACAGAAGGCAGCGCCTTGCAGATCCGTTTCCTTCAAGCGTTCCGCGGATGAAGCAAATGCCCGTGCATGGGCGTCGATGGTCTCAACAGCGTCTTCAGCCACACCAAAGGCTGCATTCAACAAAACGGCGTCCGAACGCGCGCCACCATGTTCCAACAAGTCCATCAACCAAGACTGGAGCGTAGGGGCAGACACAATCCGCACCTCGGTAATAGCGGTCTCAAGCCCATGCGAGTAGGCGAATGCCCCCACAGGAAAACTGGGCGACAACAACTGTAATAGGGTTAATACGTCAGTGGTCATGGTCATGCGCAGTGGCACCGTGTTCATGCGAGTGGGTGCGTCCATGGCCATACGCACCACCCTCTGGTGTGAAGGGTGCCTCTATTAGTGTTACGACGGCACCCAGATGCTCAAGCATATGGCCAATGACCGCATCGTTTTGGATCAAAAGGCGATCACTCTCGATCTGACAAGGGGTATGGCGATTGCCAATATGCCACGCCAGCTGGACTAGATCGCCAGTAATTTTCAGCAATGGCTCGGGTGCTGCTACAACTTCGATCACTTGATCGTCGGCCAATGCAAATGCGTCGCCGTGATCCAAAGACGTAGTGTGTGCTAGATCCACCAAAAGGCTTGCGCCCTTGACGGTTTTGAGAACCTTGCGGCGCAAAAATCTGTCCTCATATGAGAGAAAACAGCTGTCAGACGCATTCGTCCAAGTGCCCGTTTTTAGAATGGTTTGAGAAATGTAATCAGTCATCAGAATAAGAAATACCTTTGGGCCATCGGAAGTTCCGTAGCGGGTTCACAGGTTAGAAGTTCACCATCAGCGCGCACCTCGTAGGTCTCTGGATTGACCTCCATATGTGGCGTGGCGGTGTTGTGGATCAGATGGGATTTGCCAATGTTGCGGGTGTTTTCAACAGCAATGGTTTGCTTGGACAGACCCAACTTGTCACCAATCGCATCCGCTTGGGCTGCGGCGGAAACAAAACAGACGGCTGAATGCTCAACCGACTTGCCATAGGCCCCAAACATTGGGCGTGAATAGACTGGCTGCGGGGTCGGGATGGAAGCGTTTGGATCGCCCATCTGCGCACAAACGATTGTGCCTGCCATCAGAACCATCTCAGGTTTGACGCCAAAAAACGCAGGGTTCCATAGTACCAGATCGGCACGCTTGCCCTCAGTGATGCTGCCAATTTCGCCGCTGATCCCATGAGCAATCGCAGGGTTGATCGTGTACTTTGCAATATAGCGGCGCACACGGAAATTATCGTTGTCGCCTGTTTCTTCAGGCAGCCTGCCACGTTGCTTTTTCATCTTGTCAGCGGTTTGCCATGTGCGGATCAACACCTCACCCACACGACCCATCGCCTGACTATCAGAGGCTATGATCGAAAAGGCACCCATGTCGTGCAGGATATCTTCTGCTGCAATGGTTTCGCGGCGGATGCGGCTTTCTGCGAACGCAACATCCTCTGGGATGGATTTGTCGAGGTGGTGGCAGACCATCAACATGTCCAAATGCTCTTCCAGTGTGTTGACAGTATAGGGCCGCGTTGGGTTGGTAGAGGACGGCAAAACATATTCTTCGCCGCAAATTTTGATAATGTCGGGGGCGTGTCCACCACCCGCTCCCTCGGTATGAAAGGCGTGAATGGTACGGCCCTTTAACGCTGCCACGGTAGTTTCAACAAAACCTGATTCATTGAGTGTGTCGGTATGGATCATCACCTGCACATCCATGTCATCCGCCACAGACAGGCAGCAATCAATCGCCGCAGGGGTTGTGCCCCAATCCTCGTGTAGCTTTAGCGCACAGGCACCGCCCTTGACCATTTCAACCAATGCATCGGGTTGGCTCGCGTTCCCTTTACCCGCAAAGGCAAGGTTCATCGGAAAGGCATCTGCCGCCTGTAACATACGGCCAATGTGCCATGGGCCCGGTGTGCAGGTGGTTGCCAATGTACCATGCGCTGGACCTGTGCCACCACCCAACATTGTGGTCAGGCCAGAGTGCAACGCGTCCTCAATCTGCTGCGGGCAGATGAAGTGGATGTGGCTGTCAAATCCGCCTGCTGTCAGGATGCGCCCCTCACAAGCAATGACTTCGGTTCCTGGGCCTACGGTGATATCCACACCCCGTTGCGTGTCTGGGTTGCCGGCCTTGCCGATCTTGTGAATGCGCCCATCGCGCAAACCCACATCCGCTTTATAGATGCCACTGTGATCAATGATCAAAGCGTTGGTAATAACGGTGTCCACAGCACCTGCAGCGCGGGTGGCTTGTGATTGGCCCATGCCGTCACGAATGACCTTACCACCGCCGAATTTCACCTCCTCACCATAGGTCATGCCATCGCCGCCATTGGTGCGTTCTGCGGTCAGGTCGCGTTCGACCTCAATAATAAGATCAGTGTCAGCAAGGCGTACTTTGTCACCCACAGTTGGGCCAAACATGGCAGCGTAATCGGCGCGATTAATAGATGTGGCCATTATAGATCTCCCATAACTTGATTGTTGAAACCAAAGACACGGCGCGCGCCTGACATCTCGATCAAATTGACCTCGCGCCGTTGGCCTGGTTCAAACCGGACTGCGGTGCCGGGCGCGATATCAAGGCGACGGCCATAGGCGGCTGTGCGGTCAAAATCCAACGCGGGGTTGCTTTCAGAAAAATGGTAATGGCTGCCAACCTGCACTGGTCGGTCGCCAGTGTTGGCCACCATCAGGGTGATCGCCTCACGATCTGCATTTAGGATCAGGTCGCCAACGGCTGGAAAAATCTCTCCGGGGATCATCGCGCGCTCCTATCGAATGGGGTTGTGAACGGTGACCAGTTTGGTCCCATCAGGAAAAGTGGCCTCGACCTGAACATCGTCGATCATCTCTGGTATGCCCTCCATACATTGATCACGGGTAATCACATGGGCACCGGCCTCCATCATGTCTGCGACAGAGCGCCCGTCACGAGCACCCTCAACAACAGCGTCAGCAATCAATGCAATGGCTTCGGGATAATTTAGCTTCACACCACGGGCGAGCCGCTTGCGGGCCACTTCGGCGGCCATTGCCACCAGAAGTTTGTCTTTTTCACGTGGGGTCAATTGCATGAGTCATAGCCTCCAGTTTTTGGGAACAGCGTTGTGGGTTAGATGTGTCAGGATCGGAAACAAGGCAGTGCGCAGCGCAAAGCTGTCAGAACAAAGCAATCGAATAACGAGGATGTTGTCTGCCAAAAGACTTGCCCCACCAGAGGAAGGGATCAGGGCGCGCACACCCTCAAGCATCGTTTTAGCCATCGGATCAACAAGGACAATACAGGCCATAGCGCGCGCGCCATTTGCAACCGCAGATCGTTTTAAGGTGGATGCAATATCGCCGTTCAATTTGATCCGATCAACATAAATGGGGGACCCTTCACAGGTTATGCAGACGCTGTCGTCAAGCGAACAAGATTGCAAGATTTCCCCAGACGCCTCTCTGCCGAAGACCAATGGTTCGACCATCAAGAACTTTGCGTCCTGAGCAACCTCGACATCTAAACGTCGGCGCAGACAGGAGCCTTCAAACAGGATTGTTTCTTGCGGTAGCCAATAAAGTTGTGCGTTTGGTTTCGCATACAAGCGTGTTTGCATGGAGCCAGCAGTTGCGTCGGATGCACGGTAAATGCGTTCTGCTGCTTGAGTTGTAACACTGATTTTCGCCTGTGCGTTGGCTGTGATCGTGGTTGAGAAATTATCACCACCCGTGACGCCACCCGCGGTGTTTATAATTACCACTTCAACGGTGCCCTCAATTGGGCGTGGAAATACCGCGCGGTAAGACCCTTGCTGGCGCAGATCCTTCAAACGGGATCGATCGCCAGCCACAGACACAGCACTGATGTTTAATATTCCATGCGCACGCTGAAAAATTACATCGCTATCTATGGAAAGATGTGCTGTCATTCGATCCTCACTGCGCTTCGTTTTTTTCAACGTGATCGGGTTTTTTGTGGCGAACAAGGAACGGATTGAAAGGCAGTGAATTTCACATAGATTTTGGCTTTTTGATTAAATTTCAAGCGACGAGTCTCAGAAATTAATCACTTTAAAAAAGTTGGCACAAAATGCCTGTTCGTTTAGTGGAGATGGACCCAGCGAAAAGCTGATGCTGTTGTGACCCTTCACATTAATCAGCAATATCTCTCTGGTCCGATCCATTGCACTTCGGAATATCGATCCCCATGAGCCCAGCCAATTGGTAAAATGGATTCAATTGCTTCAAGGTCGCCAGAAGTCAAAGTGCAGTTGGAGGCTTGTAAGAGCTCGGCAAAATGCGAGACAGAGCGAGTACCTGGAATTGGGAGGACATGATCACCTTGCGCCAAGAGCCATGCGATGGCCAGGCCCGCAGCAGATAGTCCCTTATCTGCCGCCAGTGATCGGAACCCTGCAGTGGCAAGGAAATTTGCCTCGTAATTTGGCGTAATGAAGCGAGGGTTGTTTTTTAAGAAGGCCAGATCTTGTACGGCAGCCATGCTTATTGGAGAGTCGGTCAGCAAGGAGCGACCTACAGGTGAGAATGCAACCATCGAGACGCCAAGTTCAGCGCAAGTTTGCATAAGGCCCAATTCGGGTGAACGAGTAGAAAGCGAGTATTCAGATTGCACAGCAGCCACAGAATGAACCGCATGCGCACGGCGCAGCGTGGTGGGTGCTATCTCTGAGAATCCGATCGCTTTAACTTTGCCAGATTTAACAAATGCAGCAAGCGTCTCTGTCACTTCCTCAATAGGAACATTGTGATCTCGGCGATGGAGGTAATAGAGATCGACGGCCTCCACACCCAAACGTCTTAAACTGTTTTCGAGTTCGGCTTCCAAATGTTTGGGCGAGTTGTTGAAGATATTGCCTGGACCAGTCGGATTGCGAGTGATCCCGCCCTTGGTCGCGATAACAAAATGATCCTGCGCTTGCGAATTAGCTTTAATGTAGCTGCCAATAACTCTCTCAGATCGGCCCATTCCATAGACATTTGATGTGTCGAGATGGCTAACGCCAGCGTCCATTGCCATATCCAAAATAGCGTGACTTTCGCGCTCGTTGGTTGTTCCATAGAAATCAGAAAATGACATCGCTCCAAAGCCAATCGGATGGACCATTGGTCCTTCATGTCCAAGCTGTCTGTTTTTCATAATCAAAACTCCCAAAAATCTATTAAGCGTATAATTAGCTTGGCGGCCCCAGATGGACAACTATCAGTTAGCTCAGGGCTCAAAAATTAAATGGTTCAGTTCACGGCTCAGGGTTATGAATGGTGTTGTCAGACAAACTTGAACACCCGTAAAAGGCACCTCAAGTCAATCATCATGCGGCACAGAAATTGAACCACTCTGTGAGAGCGGTTGTACGTTTTTGCTTGAAGGATTACCTGCTTTCTAGATGTCTTTCATGGTTGAAGTGGTTATAGATCTGACTGTAATAACTGGTAAATTTCTGGAGAATTGTACAACTTTTCAACTTTGGTATGCAGTTGCAGCCAGGTGACATGCAGTTTGTTAACAATCACTCTCAACTACACGAGCGCAGTGGGTTTCTTTATTGGCCAGACCCAAGCCAGCGACGCCACTTGATGCGCTTATGGCTGTCGATTGAAAGTAACCGGCTTTTGCCCGAGTTCTTCAAAGAACGCTATGGTTCAGTTGATGTTGGGAAACGAGGTGGTATCATCACCAAACGCACCAAACTACACGCGCCAAATGATTAAGCTAAATAGGCAAACAAATGAGTAAAAATCCATTCAAGGTTCATAATGATAAACCTACAACATTAGATGGCATTTACAGCCAAGCTGAAGTTGGTCTGGCAAATCGAAATAGTGGCGTTTTGTTGGAGACTTTGGCCTTAGATATTACTCCCATAGGAAGTCATTATTTGCTGAACCACTTTGACGTTCCATTGTTGGATGCTGAAAATCACAGACTAAAATTTTCAGGCTCATTCAAGGAGCAACTTGAATTATCAATTGAAGACATACAAGCATTACCCGCCCTGACAATGCCCGTCACAATGGAGTGCGCGGGTAATGGACGCGCAGGTGTTTCACCACGATCTCACTCCATGCCCTGGGTGTATGAGGCCGTCAGCACGTCCGAGTGGACAGGAACAAAACTTGCTCCCCTCATAGAGCAAGCTTGTCCCAAAAACGACGTTGTCGAAATATCATTTACCGGAGCAGATTATGGTTATGACATGGGCGAACCTCACTTCTTCGGTCGAAGTCTGACGCTTGCTCAAATCAAAGAGCTCGATATTTTGCTGGTCTACGCAATGAACGGTGCACCTTTACTGCCTCAACACGGTGCGCCCTTGCGGATCATTGTTCCAGGTTGGTACGGAATGGCGAGCGTTAAATGGCTAACGCATATCGAAGCCTTAACCAAACCCTATGATGGCCATCAACAGGTTAAGACCTATCAATTCAAAATGCACAAAGATGATCCGGGCATTCCCATTCGGAACATTCGCGTAAAATCACTCATGGTTCCGCCAGGCGTTCCCGACTGGTCGACGCGCAAACGTTTTGTACATGCGGGTGAGGTAAACTTGGTAGGACGTGCCTGGTCGGGCTGTGGCGTTCCGATTGAAACTGTTGAAGTCGAGATTGCTGGCCAATGGCGCACAGCAAAACTATCGGAAAAAAATGATCGCTACGCGTGGCAAAAGTGGACGTACTCTTGGCAGGCTGAACCAGGTGTATATGTTTTGAGATGCCGTGCGCGCGACATGAATGACAATGTCCAACCTCTTGATCCACCTTGGGATCAGGCAGGTTTCGCTAATAACGCGGCCCAACAGGTCAATGTGTTTGTGGGTCTAGAAAAATCAAAAGTGGGGCCACTATCATAGTAAACCCTACCCCGACGCTAGCCTGCAGCAACGCCACAATGAAAACCACGAGGTTGGCAGCTACTAACGTGATGGATACCACTTTAATCAGTACTGTCAGACAGACTCTAACACGTCTCAAAGTACAACGATCAGAAACATCTATGAAGCGCAGATTTGGAACCACTCAATGAGAGTGGCAATGTGTTTTTGCTTATAAGTCATTGATGTGGACAGCAGTGTTCTGGGCAACAACCTAAAACACTGTGTTGGAAGACTGTGTTCGAGAACTGTGTCCGCAACACAGCGGCCAACACTGTGGTTGCAACACAGCAACAGCCAATACTGTGTTCAACACAGCGATTCAGTACTAAAAATAGTCAGCAACACGGCAAAAAGTGTGTTTAAGGTGTGTTTCCGATTTTAGCAGTTTTTTGAAATTTAACACTAGGTTAAGTTATTGTTATTTATTTTTTAAATGGTGCCCAAGGGCGGAATCGAACCACCGACACGAGAATTTTCAATACTGGTGGCGTAATTTATATAATATGTATCAATAGCATATTTGGTGATATCTTTGGTGTGCTTAGTAGTGTGTTTTTGATGCTATTTTAGAGGTAGAGCAGAATGACTGTGTTAAACATGGTGTTAAAGCTAACGAAGTTCGAAGAACTATATCTTACATTCCTTTAACATAACCATAATAGACTATGAATATGCATCGCTCGTTTCAAGCGCGATGTCTTCCACCTGACGAAAACTCAATTGGTAACGTATTAATACATCACTGCCAATCGGATGATTTCAGGTGAAGTCTTGAAGGGAGAACATGTTGTCATTCACCAAAAATAGGCGTCGGCCGCGAAGCCGTCAAGTTGGTCTGACAGAACCGTTGGAACAAACCGCAAGCGCGGAATTTGCACTGAAAGCCAGTGGCAGGGATAGTGCAGTGTTTAGCAGAAACTTCATGGTATCCTCCTTTGGTTCGTAATTGCCGCGCTTCTGGATTTTTCGGGCCCGGCTTTTGTCATTGAAGACTACTGGAACTTGCCGAGAGTATTAGTCGGCATAACTGATCAGTTTTTACGATTAATTCTTTTGGTTTAATCTGAAATAAGGAACTAAGTCTAACCCCTTCGGAGAATGCGAAATGTTCAAGGAATTTGTGGAAGAGCGTATCGAAGGCGACGGTGCGACTTTGTTCGTCCGCCGCGCCGGTCCCGCGGGTGCGCCGCCGCTCGTCCTTTTACATGGCTATCCGCAAACATCTGCCATGTGGCACGGTGTGGCACCGATTCTAGCGCGGTCGTATCAAGTCATTTGCCCTGACCTGCGTGGATATGGCCGGTCAGATAAACCAGCGTCAAACGCATCGCACGAGCCTTATTCCAAACGCGTTATGGCCAATGACATCGTTGCGGTCATGCGGCGCTTAGGACATGAGCGATTTCTTGTTGGTGCCCATGATCGGGGAGCGCGGGTGGCGCATCGGATGGGTTTAGACCATTCTGATCGCGTCGCGGCCATGACATTGCTCGACATCGCGCCGACCCGCGAAATGTATGCGGGTACAAGCGTCGAATTTGCGCGCGCTTACTGGCATTGGTTTTTCCTAATTCAGCCACACCCGCTACCTGAACAAATGATCGGTGCGGACGCGCAAGGGTTCTGGAAGCTGAAATGTTTCAATCAGGCGAAGGGCAATAACCCATTTGCTCCCGAAGCTCTAACTGAATATTTGAGCGCCTTCGCGGATCCGGTCGCAATTCACGCAAGCTGCGAAGACTACCGTGCCGCCGCCACCATCGACATAGAACATGACAACGCAGACAAGGGACGAAAACTTGACATGCCGATCCTGACACTTTGGGCGAAACGCGGTGTTATTGAGATATGCTTCGACGCACTTGATCTTTGGCGTCAGCGTGCCGTGCAAGTTGAGGGCGAAGCGCTCGACACCACCCATTACATGGCCGAAGAAATCCCGAATGACATCGCCGCGCGAATGTCCGAATTCTTTGCTCGCAACGCAAACCACACGGAGCCCGCCGAATGAGCCACACGCTTTATGACAAATTGGTCGACGCCCACAAAGTGTGCGATCTGCCCGATGGCGACATGCTTATCTATGTCGATTTCCACATCATGAACGAATACACCAGCCCGCAGGCCTTTTCAGGGCTCGACACAAAGGGCCTGAAAGTTTGGCGACCCGAGGCACATCTGGCCGTGATTGATCATGTCAACGCGACCCGAAGCAGTGAGCCTCATGACACGGCATCCAAACTTCTGATCGACAACTTGCAAGCAAACTGCACCAAACACGGCATCGCCTTTTACGGTCTTGGCGACCCGCGACAAGGTATCGAGCACGTTGTGGTGCCAGAACAAGGGCTCGTCTCACCTGGCATGTTGATTGCCTGTGGCGACAGCCATACCACCACCTATGGGGCTTACGGTGCGCTTGGCTTTGGGATCGGCACATCCGAAGTCGAACATGTGCTCGCCACCCAAACCTTGCGCTACAAACGCATGAAAACCATGCGCGTCACTGTCGACGGAGAGACTGCTCCCGGTGTGACGGCGAAGGACATCATCATGAAGGTCGTGCAAGTCGTTGGCGCAGGTGGGGCCAATGGCTTTGCGGTAGAGTTTGCGGGTTCTGCAATCCGCAGCCTCGATATGGCCGGACGGATGACCGTATGTAATATGGCTGTTGAGTTAGGCGCGCGCGCGGCTTTGATCGCAGCAGATCAACTCACTGAAGCTGCGATGGAGGGCCATCCCCATAGCGGTCAATTTGCGTTTAATGGCGAAAGTTGGAGCAGCGATCCCGAAGCTGTATTTGACGAAGTGTTCATCATTTCGGGAGCCGATATCGAACCTCTGATCACGTGGGGCACCAGCCCGGATCAGTCCGTTCCAATCACGGCCAATGTGCCTTCCGCCACGGACTATATTTCACCTGAAGCAAAGGCGGCGCTGGCACGCTCATTGCATTACATGGGGTTGTCAGAGGGACAATCAGCCCAGTCGATAAAAATCGATACGGCATTTATCGGCTCTTGCACCAACTCTCGTATTGAAGACTTACGCGAAGCCGCCAAAATACTGGAAGGTCGGAAAGTGGCGAAAGGCGTCGAAGCTATCGTTGTGCCAGGCTCTGCCATGACGCGCATCAAAGCCGAAGCCGAAGGCCTGCGTGCCGTCTTTGAGGCCGCAGGTTTTGAGTGGCGACCTGAAGCAGGCTGTTCGATGTGTCTGGCAATGAACGACGACATTGCCATGGATGGCGAGCGGGTCGCCTCATCGACAAACCGAAATTTCGAAGGACGACAGGGCCGCGGCGCACGTACCCATCTCATGTCGCCCGCAATGGTCGCGGCGGCTGCCATCACCGGGCATCTTGCTGATGTGCGAGATTTCAAATGAAAGACAAGCAGATGACGAAAACGATCAAAGGGATCGCCGCCCCATTGCCATTGGCCAATGTCGACACCGACGTGATTATGCCCAAGCGGTTTTTGATCACGATCACTCGCGAAGGGTTGGGCGATGGCACATTTGCCGACCTGCGCTTTGATAGCGCGGGGGAACAGCGCCCAGAATTCATCTTGAACAAGTCGCCGTGGACGCGGGCCAGCATTTTGGTCGTCGGCGACAATTTCGGCTGTGGGTCTAGCCGGGAACATGCTGTCTGGGGCATGCGCCAGCTTGGGATTAATGCCTGCATCGGGACAGGGTTTGCTGGAATATTTTACGACAATGCCCGCAAAAACGGTCTGGCACTGCCGGTTGTATCCCCTTCGACGCGTGACTTACTTTTGCAATTTGCCAGCGATGCCAGCGGTAACGAGGTATCGATTGATCTTGAAAGGCGCACGATCACAGCTGCTGATATTAGCGCACCATTCGAGATGGGCGATGCTACTCAAACTGCGCTGATCCGAGGTCGCGACGATACGCTCGACTCGTTGAAACATGCGGGCGCGATTCGAGACTATGAGGCAGAATTGAAAAGCGAGATGCGGGTAAGTGTAATCAAGTAAACCAACAAAGGAGCACAGATTGGATATCAGACAGTTAGAATGCTTCGTCGCCGTCGCGGAAGAACTTCACTTTCGACGCGCGGGCGAACGTTTGGGGCTTAGCCAATCCGCTCTTTCTGAACGGGTTTCTGCGTTGGAACACGAACTTGGTGCCCGGCTGTTTTTCAGAACGACCCGTCAAGTCAGCCTGACCCAAGCCGGATCGGAGTTCGTCCAAGATGCCAAAAGAATCCTTGCCGATATCGAAAAGTCGGTCTCCAACGTTCGCCACACTGCCGATTCAGACCTACGCCATGTCCGAGTGAGCGGCGTCGACGAAGCAATTTCGATGTTGCTGCCCAAGGTTCTCATTGCATTTCGCGAGACTGATCCGAAGGTCCATGTGCAGGTGTTGGAAATCTCGTCCTCTGAGCAACATTCGCAAGAATTGATTGCCCACCGTACAGATGTGGCTTTTGTGCGGACACCTCAAGAAGACGAATTCATTACCACCCAACTCTTGCATCGTCAGCCTATCGTAGTGGTCCTTGCCGATACCAACCCACTTGCAGGGTCAGCTTCCCTCTCTGCATCTGATATCGCCGACCAACCGATAGTGGGGTATCCCAAGCACGCGCGCCCAATCTTGCACGAGGCTTTGTGGAGCGGCTTCCGTCAGATTGGCGCACAACCGAACATTGTCTGTGAGATCATCGACAAGTCCACTATGTTGCAGTTCGTGGTCCAAGGCTTAGGGATTTCGTTGGTACCGGCTTGGGTCAAGAATATCGCACCATCTGGTGTTTCCTTTGTCCCGTTTGAACCATGCGAAAACCAAATCGACCTGTATGTCGCGTTTCGAAAGTCGGGAAACTCTGACACCGTAAAAAGATTCGTAGACACTGTAAGGACAACCGCCGTCTAACGATTGCACCTTACAATACGCTTTGACGGTGACATCGGCATGGCTTGTTGCTGTCTTTGTTGTGCTTTTAGGATGCTAAACTCTGGAAGCAGTCATAGATTAGGCAGTCGCCCAAAATACTGCGTGGTGCATGAACGGGGCATTCGCATATATCGACCACACAGAGGTACATCGACGTGAACTCTGAGCAGCTGAGTGAGGCGGTCGAGTTGCTTTGACGATCTCAAGCGGACATTAGGCGAACAACAGGTTTGAGCCCACAGCGATCGGTGCTGCGTGGATGTTATAAAACCTGTACTAGAATTTGCGCGAAAATAGTCTTTGTAGCTCTGGTACTGGGGTGGGTGCCGCACAGCTGGTCTTGGAGCAGAAATCTGAAAATTCCGTCCAACAGGGCATATCGCAATTCAACCCGTGGCGGTGTGGCATGTCCAGCACGCTTAAACGCGTGAGACACCATCTAGACAAGCATCGTTTCGATTTCTGCTGCCACTGGCCGGAACATGTCGCCAAACAGTGCCTGATTGCGGATATCGTACCACAGCCGATGGGCAGGCGCGTCCTTTGTGATCGAAAAGGCAAGAGCGCCATCCAAGGCGTCAATCACGGCGTCCCGTCCTGTCGCACGGTCCAGAGCGTGACGTATGCTCGCCACAAAATCCTGCTTATAGACGCGCACACAGTAGATGATCAGATCCCTGCGATCCTCAAAGTAGTAGTGCAATATGCCCAGCGACACTTCGCTTTTCGCGGCGATGTCGCGCAGACTGGTATTGGCGTAGCCCAATTCTTGCAGGCCATGATCGCACTATCGGCGATCTGGCGTTTTTTCATATCCTGCTTGGCGGACTTGCGATCCGCGCGGGCTTGGATAGTGAGTGTCATATCAGTCATGGTGCAACTCTATAGACAGGCTGGGCCAGATGCACATGACATCCGACCCAAACACGCCTACCCCAGCAGGGCATTCAGGAAGATACGCGGTAGTTTGAACCAACTCGGCTTGTGCTGGAATTGCGTCAGAAGGCGACCCACCTTGTTCTGTTTTTTGTTGGTAATGAACCACGGCGGGCGCGGCAACAGCGTAAACTGACCAGACAAAAGCCCACGCGGGAACGGCGCCCAAGGGGCTTGGATTACAACGCGCTCGGTGTCTTCCAACATGAACGTGTTGTGCACCGTGCCAATGCCCGATTGTACATTTTGCGGCGTGTGACCGGGGAAAGCACCCCAAGGACAGGCGGTTGCCAGAAACGCCAGCCCCGTCCACGCGTTGATCGCAATGGTGCCATAATGCAGATCGGCAATGATGCTTTCGAACTCGGTTTTGCCGATTTTCTTGATCGTTTTGGGGTGGATCAGGATATTGGCCCCCAGCGTCCCGTGCAGCTTGTCGTTGGCATAGGCAACAGCACTGCGCAGATAGGTCGCGGCATCTGGCGTATCCAATACGTGGGTCGACATTGCAGGGGCAAAAACCTCATTGTTGTTAAACCAATCGCTGTCGGCCACATTATTCACGATCAGCGATGGTGCGGGTCCGCGCGCAATGGACTTGGGATATTTGGCCTTGCTTTTGAACGTGTCCAGACGATCCTTAGCCCCCGGATAATAAGCACCACGCGTCGATTTTTGAGCAACGGCATTGACGTGCGAGAGCAATGTCGCGGCCTTATCCCAGCCCTTAGGCATGATCAGCACCTGACAAGCGACACAGTTGAAACCGGAATTGTGCAGCTTATGCGTGGCGATATGTTCGGCCTGAAATTTAAGGTCGGCATCAGACCACGGGCCGGGCACTACGATGGTTGGGCAGACAGCACCGAGTTCGGATGTGAAGCGCTTTTTATTCTTAGGGGTATTCGCGACTCGGTTCTTTTCGCCCTCAGCGCCCGTGCCCCAAACAATTGCGTCGTGCGTCGCACCCGCACCAGTGATGTGCAGTTCTTTGATGATGTTATGGGTCGTCAAATACGCGCCTGCCGCACCGTCGCCTTTGACGATGCGCAGGGCATCCACATCAATCAGCGGCTTGAGTGCTACCTGTAGGAATTCGGTCAGATAGTCATTCACTGGGTTCATCTTCAGGATCACCACCTGATTTTCCAAGAACAGTTTCTGGAACACATCAAGCGGCGCGATAGATGCGATGTTGCCCGCGCCAAGGATCAGCGCGACCTTGCCTCTTCGCGCAGCCTCTGGAATATCATAAAGGCTGGCAGCGTGATCGTGCAGGTTCGCCGCTGTGACGCCCTGTTTCATCCAGACTTCGGCTTTGACGCCCGACAACAGCAAGTGATCCCAGATCAAATGCGGCATGACCTTCACCGCTAATTGCCCCGTCGTCACCTCGCGCTTGGGCAAATGCTTGAGGAACGCTTTATTTTCCATCTGGCTCAGCGTCGCAATCAGGCCATTGCAGGCTGACATCACGGCGTAGGGGCCGGTCGTCCATTCTTCGCCTGACAAGGGCGATCCTTCCTGGATTTGTTTCTTACGGGTCGCAGTAATGGCCCAATCTTCAGCGACACTCATCACGTTATCCTTAACCTGCTTCAGCAACGAAATGCGATCCACGATCGACGTCTGTGCCCACGTCGCCTTGGCCGCGTTCAGCGCATCAAGCGCCGCGTCGTAGTCTTCTACGTAGGAAGGCGTCATTGCTCCGTTCATGTCGTAAGCTCCTGTAATTGGTTAATCGTAGGGTCGGTATCAGGTCGCGTAGTCCGCCTTGATCATATCAGCGCATTTTTCCGCGATCATGATTGTTGGCGCGTTGGTGTTCCCAGAAACGAGGGTCGGCATGACCGAGGCATCGACTACGCGCAGCCCTTTCAGCCCATGGACCTTGAGGTGTGGACCTACGACGGCCATATTATCAATGCCCATTTTGCAGGTCCCGACGGGATGATAGATCGTGTCAGCGCGGGCGCGAATATGGTGTTCCCATTCGGCGTCGGTCATCTTGTCTTTGACGCCAAACAACTCGCGCTTTGCATAAGACTTCAATGGCTCGGACTGCAAAATCTGACGGGTCATTTTGGCACCCTTGATCGTGGTTTCCAAATCGCGACGGTCAGACAGGAACTGTGGGTCGATCGCGGGATCAGCCAGAGGGTCAGCGCTTTGCAAGGTCACCGTGCCACGACTGTGCGGGCGCAAAGCACACACATGACAGCTATATCCATAGCCAAGGTGCAAACGCCGTGCATGGTCGTCCACAACAGCAATCACGAAATGCAGCTGAATGTCAGGGCGATCCAGCGACGGATCAGTTTTCAAAAACGCCGCCCCTTCGGCAAATGGCGTGGCGATCATGCCCGTACCTGTACGCCACCATTTTAACATCGCCGCAGCCAGCCGCACGGTGCCCATCAACCCGATGCCAAAATTGTCAGTGTCATTGGTTTTATAGCTCAACGTAAAATCCAGATGGTCCTGCAAATTCTGTCCTACTCCAGCCAATTCATGCACCATCGTAATGCCATGTGGAGTTATGTCCTTGGCACGACCTACACCAGAAAGTTGCAATAGTTGTGGCGATTGCAACGCACCCGCAGCGAGGATAACCTCTTTATGCGCACGCACAATTTTAGGCGTCTTACCCTGTAGATAAGCAACGCCAACAGCCTGCTTGCCTTCAAATAATATCTTGGTTGCACAAGCCTTAGTGATAACTGTCAGATTAGGGCGGTCCATCACCGGATGCAGATAACCGGCAGCGGCAGAGCAACGCTCACCATTCTTGTTGCCACCATGGAACTGCGTCACCTGATACATCCCGACGCCTTCGTTGTCGCCATCGTTAAAGTCGTCACGGATGCGGTGCTGATTGGCAGCTGCGGAATCTACAAAAGCATGTGTGATCGGGCGCGGGTTTTTCTGGTTTGCAACTTGCAATGGGCCGGTATCACCGTGAAAATCATCCGACCCGCGCTCGTTGTTTTCTGATTTCTTAAAATAGGGCAAGCACGCGTCCCACCCCCATCCATCACATCCAAGTGCGGCCCATCCGTCGTAATCCGCTTTATGTCCGCGCACATAAAGCATGGCGTTGATCGCAGATGACCCACCCAGCGCACGGCCCCTTGGCTGATATCCGCGACGCCCGTTAAGGCCCTTTTGCGGAACTGTTTTGAAGGCCCAGTTGAACAGTTTGCCATATCCCGGCAGGGCTGCAACCGCTCCTACAGGTGCGCGCAACAAGATGCTGGTGCCTTTACCGCCTGCCTCGATAAGGCAAACCGTGACGCTGGGATCTTCTGATAGCCGTGCTGCCATGGTCGATCCAGCCGACCCACCACCAATGATTACAAAGTCAAATTCCATCGCACCCTCATTGGTTGACATCAGCTAAGCAAATTTATTGGTCAACCGTCCAGAAAATTGAAATCGCCTGACGTAGCGTTCTTATCTAACTGGATGGTGTTGTCAGACAAACTTGAACACCCGTAAAAGGCACCTCAAGTCAGTCATCATGCGGCACAGAAATTGAACCACTCTATGAGAGCAGTTGTACGTTTTTGCTTGAAGAATTACCTGCTTTCTAAATATCTTTCATGGTTGAAGTGGTTATAGATTTGACTGTGATAACTGACAAATTTCTGAAGTGCCGCAACCGTCTTAAAACGCTGCATCGCTCGCTCTCGTCGTCGAAATGGCAGATGTGAATTTTTACACCGATTATTTGCCCGGCCGCCGCATAATTGCTTGTCAGCAACTCCAATCTCGCGAAAAGCCGCGCCGTAGGATAGCAACTTGTCTGTTATGATAATCTTTGCTGATCCGTACTTTCGCATTGTTTTTATGAGGAACTTCTTCGCTGCAGCCTTGTTGCGTCGTTTTGTAACAAAGCATTCAAGAACTTCGCCTTCGTGATCAACGGCGCGCCACAAGTAAAAGCGTTCTCCATTTATTTTCACAAAGACTTCATCCAGGTGCCATTTCCAGTTCAAGTGTTGCCCTGCCCTATTCTTACGGATTCCTTGCACGAATTTTAACCCAAAACGTTCAACCCAAAACCGAACTGTTTCGAGACAGATATCGACACGTTTCACTCCGCCTTGTCTCTGAGGACGCTCTGCATAAAACACTATAACCTAAAGGGTTCGATCCGATCCGCAGAAAGCGCGTAGGCGATGTCCGCGAGCTGCGTTGACATTGATGAAACGCCAAACATGCCAACTACATTCACAGGCTCGAACATACCGGAGCTTTCATAGGGTTCTTGTGTCGTCACAAACACAAGTTGGTTCGCGGGTGGTGGTGGCACATGAACGCATGCGCCGACAAATGGTACCAGAATAAATGCAATAACGCCTGTTCCAGAATAATCAATCGGGACGATAAAGCCTGGCAAGCGAACAATTTGACCATTTAAGTCGGTCCGCACGCCACTCGATTGTGGTTGTTGGATCCGTAACGGCGCTTGTTCATGGTCGATCAGGCCCTGCAGCATAGGCGGGATAATCGCCTCTCCTTTTGGAACAAGGTCTTTCCAGTCGAGGTCAATATACTCTTCAGCCCAAGCTAATTGCGGTGTCAGTCCACAGGCCACCAAGCTCGCTATCAAATTTCGGCGGCTCAGATATGGGGTCACCATACATAGGTTTCCATTTCCTCGGCCTTCAATAAATAGCCGGTTTCTGCAACTTCTGTCGTTTGGATCTCATGCTCCATATGCCCTGTCACCCATACAGCGTCCCAAAGATTGTCACTGGGCCATGGTTTTAGCGTGGTGACAAAAACCAACTGGTTTGCTGGCGGCGGAGGAGTGTGGAGACAGGCACCAACATAAGGCACCAAAACAAAACTGGTAACACCCTCAGTCGAAAGATCGATTGGTATAATGTATCCGGGAATCTTGATGTATGCGCCATCCAGAATCGGGTTCAATTTCGTCGCGTTCTCATCATAGACTGGCAGCCAGACGTCATTTTGCTCGTCGATCGTCCCTTCAGCGATAATCTCGGAATAAGACACACCGGATGGGATTAGATCATCCCATGTTATTTCGGTGGACGTTTTGGCTAAAGCGGCATGCGGCAGCGCGGCACTCGCCATCGCTGTTGTGATCAATTGGCGGCGGGATATTTGTATCATCTTAATCCTTTCATCCTAAATCCGAACTATCATACCATCTGCAAGTGACATTCGATAGGCTCGTAATGCGGGTACCATGCTCACAATTGCGCCAGCAGCGATGACACCTAAGAGAACCCAAACCTCACGCAGTGTTGGTGGTTCAATAGGCAACCAAAGGCCAAACGCGCTATCGATCAACGGCTGACCAATGGTAAGGCCAACATAAAGCAATCCCAAACCAAGCAGTGCGCCGAGGGTTGCCATCACAATAGCTTCAAGCACCAGAAGCCCCACGATCACACGCGGGCGTGCGCCCATTGCCCTGAATATTGCCATCTCTCTACGTCGTTCATTCAAGCTAGAGAATATCGTGGCCATCATCCCGATCAGCGCGGTTATGACCACCATCGCCGACACCCCTATCAGGGCCATTTCTGCGATCCCGACAATTTGCCACAACTCTTGCAGCGCCACACCAGGGAGGATCGCAAGAAGCGGTTCTTGCGCGTATTCGTTGATGGAGCGCTGCAATCCGAAGACCTTAAGGCGGCCTTTGACACCCAGAAGGGCTGCAGTGACCGCTCGCGGTTCTAGCTCCATCCGTCGCAGAGCGTCTGCAGGTGTGGATTGTCCCTGTATCTGGCCCCCACCTTGCCAGTCTACGTGAATCGCCTCGATTGCTCGCAGACCAACGATGACTGTGCGATCGACTGGCGTACCCGTCTTTTCAAGGATGCCAGAGACGCTAAAAGGTTGATCGTCATGTTCAGTGAATGACGCAAGACCATGCGCCACCACGATTGGATCGCCAACGATATAGCCCAGCGTCGCAGCAACATCGGCCCCGATGACGGCATCAAACAGGTCATCAATGATTGCCCCATCATTCACGACAAGCGATTGGCCTGAACGATATTTGTATCGTTCAAAAAAGGCTGGCGTCGTACCCATAACGCGGAACTGGCGATGACTGTCACCAAGGGAAATAGGCACAATCCAATCCACATCAGGACGCTTTGCAATATCTTGATAGCTTTCCCACGTCAGGTTGTTGGTCGCATTGCCAATCCGAAAGACGGAATAGAGCAGCAGTTGTACTGACCCCGACCGCGCACCAACAATAAGGTCGGTGCCCGAAATCGTATCGGCAAAACTGGCTTTGGCCCCTGTGCGGATTTTCTCCACTCCAAGGAACAGCGCAACCGACAGAGCAATCGCAAGAATGGTCATTCCAACCGTTAAAGCGCGTGCAATGAGTGATGCAAAAGCGAGGCGAGAGATCATGCGGCACCTCTCGTGGTTTGGGCGATGTCCGTCATGTGAATGACGCGATCAAACTGGCTGGACAGTCGCGCATCATGGCTGACCATCAACAGCGTCGTACCATGCGCACGCGATTGCGCGAACAACAGTTTCAGAAATGTCGCCTGTGTGGCTGCATCCAATGAAGACGTCGGCTCGTCCGCAATAATCAATGGCGGCATCCCGATCAACGCGCGTGCGGCGGCGACACGTTGTTGCTGCCCAACGCTGAGTGCACCCGCCTTTGCTGACATCACACCCACAGGCAGGCCCAAGTCATGACACAGCCTTGCGGTCTCTTGTTTCGGATCATCCAAACGATTGCGCCTTTCGGGAGCAAATCTTAATGGCAACAAAATGTTGTCTTGTACGCTTGCAAAAGGCAGCAAATTAAACTGTTGAAAGATCAACCCAATCTGTTCGGCGCGAAAGCGATCACGCTGCCCTGCTGAGAGCGCTGCAATATCTGTTCCGGCCACACACACGCGACCAGAACCTGCAATGATGGTGCCACAAATCAATGACAATAGCGTCGACTTACCAGACCCGCTTTCACCAAGCAGTAAGACGGTTTCGGAGCGCGCCAACGTCAGGTTGGGAACGCGCAACTCAAAGGAAGCACGTCCCGGCCAGCGGTACCCGACACCTTCAAGCTGAAGTGTTTCCGTAACCTCAAACAAGGTTTAAAACATCCCGCGCAGATCAAGGATTGGAGTGTCGCGTTCAACCTCAAACGACGTCGCGCCTGTGGCCGTGATGATTTGCACCTCAACCTCTAACGCATTGAGAAAACTTTTAAAGTAGAAAAAATTGATATCGACGATAGCAGATGGATCGGCGCAAGTCAGCAGATATTCAGCGTGAAACTCCGTATGACCTGCTTCATTTGCGTGGTCTTCATGTTCCTCTTTTGCGTGCCCCTCCTCCGCGTGTTCCTCATGCGCATGTTCTTTATTAGCGTGTTCTTCGCCATGCTCGCCCTCATGTTCGTCATGTTCCGCTTCGCTCTCAAGTCCCGCTGCGGCTTGGACAACACTGCAACCTGCCGCATCCGTCAATGCAAACAATTTCAATGGATTGGCCAACGTCGCAACCGCCGTATCTACAACGGCGCGATCCTGTGCACTTTCCGCCACGTACTCAAAACCAACAATGTCAGCACCAGGCACATGCAATTCCATTGCAATTTGCTGTCCATCGAATGCAATATTCAATTGCCCAACACCATGTTCATGCGCATCAAGTTGGCGGGTCTCTTCGGCGAAAACTGGAGTTGCTGTGAACGCAGTTAACGCGATAAATGGAAGAATTTTCACTAAAATAATCCTATAATTGAGGTTTGTAAGTTAGGTTGAACAACTGTCACACTGGCCATGGATTTCAACGATATGGCGGATCGCGCTGAAAGAGGATTGCGCAGAAATCGCGGACAGCTCTGGCAGCAATCTAGTGCCATCATGTTCCTCTACGGTGCCGCAATCTCCACAGATAGCCAGTACTGGAACCGCGGCCTCATGATTACAGCGGCACGGAACAAACGCTTTGATGGACTCAAGTTTATGCGCACGTCCCTGATCCGTTAGAGCAGCAAGAGCGCGATAAACGGTTGGTGCGGCCAGATCAGGCTCATCGAGTTTCATCTGATCAAGAATAGCATAAGCAGTCATTGGTTTTTTGTGTCCGTGTAAGACCCCCAAAACATCAGATTGTCGTACCGCTGCCTGCTTCCGCATGAACCTTCTCCTTATCAATTGAGATTTTGTTATTTTATAAAGTAACAAATTACAATAGCCCTTGAAGGATCAATGTCGCGCAAGCAATTGTCCGCTTAAGTCGACCAATGTACTCTAATTTTGTAAACTTGCGTGCGCTTGCTGGCGGAGTTAGCAGGGCATTCACATATATCGGGGACCCAGAGGTATATCGATGTGAACGCTGAACAACTGAGTGAGGCAGTGGAGTTACTTTAGGAAATTTCGGCCCTTAGCAGACTTTCGTGGACTGTGCATCGGACAGCAACTACGAGCCCAATGGCAACGGATGCTGCGGAACGCTCAGACGCCAGCACAGGGCGCATAGCGATCATTCTTGTACGTTTCGATCGAGACAGAGACTCCACAAAAAGTAGCAGGAGCCCATAAGAAGCGATAGTTACTGAAGCAGCGACAGGCTCAGCCATGTAAAGAAACTCACCGCGACAAGCACCAAGAGCATTATCCCAACAAAGGGCACAGCTGCGGCGGTGACATCCGAGAACTTCTCTTTGAAGGCTGTTGGGGCAAAGACAGCTTACATTGAACCAGGGTCGTCATGGGAGAACGGATATTGCGAAAGCTTCAACGGGCGAATGCGAGATGAATTGCTCAACGGCGCGATATTCTACTCACTACGCGAAACTCAAATAATCATCGAACGCTGGAGAAACCACTACAACACGAAACGACCATACAGTGCATTGGGCTATCGCCCACCTGCGCCGGAAGCCACCATCCCGATAGACCAAAGGCCAGTCATGCACTAACTTTTAAATTGGACCACTCAAGTGGGGCTGCTCATACGCGCGCCAGGATGCCTGGAGCGTACAGATATTTAAAAATCATATTGTTTTGAGCTGGCTTGGAACTCCTGACAATGAGGCGACCAACCTGCTTACAGGGCGCAAATCAGCATTTCCAATTTCCAACGAAATAGGACGTGCTTTAGGCCTAGCTCCCCCTATCAAGCCAGAGATCCATTCGAATTTTGATGAACTTGATATCACAGCAAAATCGACTTGTGAGCGCTTGATTAATTTCCCAGACGACGGATCTTGGATATGATCAAGCAATTCTATTGTCACGGTTACTGGATCAGAAGACGGAGTCTGGTATCTGAATGCCAAAAAATTGGGGAAATACGAACGGCAAGTCAAGGTGTCTCAGCCAGGAACGAACACGCTAACAGCTAAATTAGGTAATTGCTCTGAAACAGTTGAATTTTTCATAGAAAAATCAGCACGATCAGCTAACTAAAGATCGCATACCAGAGACCTTAAAGTGATTTATATTTTGAACATAAAACTTCAGCAGGTTTTTCTAACCAAGCCCAATGATTGAAGATGCATTAGTTACAATTAAATCCATCTCTTACTTCATTTATCTATTCCCGTTGAAGCCTAAGGTTTACAATTCAGGACACAAAAAGAACAACCATTGATATAGGCAGTACAAAGACATGCGGATGTGCCTTGGCGGGTCCACCAAGGCACATCACTAAGCATATTAAACCACAAAATTTATGTGACACGGGATACTTGAGCTCCAATTTTTGGTCCTGTGCTTAACCGGTGAGGCTTAACTCGACAGGGTTACTACATGCAGCCCGCAAGAGCAGTTGACAGGTTTCGGATCAGTTGAGGGTAAAGTGCTGAACCCGGCTTCAGATCAGAACCAAGCGGATCAAGAATACCCGTCTGCGCGTTGCTTCCCTCGAGAACAGTTGCAATTAGCCCTGGATTAAATTGCGGTTCCGCCAGAACGCAATCGATACCTTGCTCGGCAATCCTATCTTGGATTTCTGCAATCCGTGCTGGACTTGGATCAGACGCATCACTGATAGAAATGGCACCGGATGCTGGAAAGTTAAAGTCCGTTTCAAAATACTGATACGCGTCATGGAATACGATGAAGCGACCATCACGGACTGGGTCAAGCGTTGCCGTTACTTCACCAATCAAGACTTTGATTTCGGCCCGACCTGCCGCAGCATTCGCAAAATAGGCACCTGCGTTGTCCGGATCGGCAGCAGAAAGCTGACCCGCAATCACGTTCATCC